>Ga0302146_10000025_pt1 | contig 88278 bp, 104 predicted proteins | sample I_Bog_E3_1_FD_193578 | JGI IMG/M metagenome (GOLD analysis project Ga0302146, IMG submission 193578) | Peat permafrost microbial communities from Stordalen Mire near Abisko, Sweden - I_Bog_E3_3 | ecosystem: Environmental > Terrestrial > Soil > Wetlands > Peat | place: Sweden: Abisko, Stordalen...
GAAATACTCGGCATCGCCAACTGAACAGCACACAACGAGATCCGCCTCGCGGTAGGCTTTGCGCTCGCACCGGGCGGTGTACTCGGTCCAGGAATCGCTGCAATAGTCCGGCTGGCGCCCCAGGCGCTCGAGCTGCACGCGTACTTCGATATGATGCGACGAGTACACCAACTTTGCCGCGTTGTTGTGCTGCTTGATCAGCCACTGGGCAGTGTGTACTAGCCAGGGAAACTCAAACATGATGGCATCGAAGGGGTAATCGGTCGATTGCAGCACGTCGCCATTGTTCATCACCACGTCATGCACGTCATGGCCGGCGCGGCGCAGCTGGTCGCCAAGGTGGTAGCAGCGCTGCTGACCGCCGTTGGTGCGAGCCCCCATGCCAAAGGGGAGTAAGCGCAGGATGTTCATTCGGCCTCAGCAGCTGATATCAGCAGGTTGTTGATTACGTCGGTATTGGTGGCGCCCCAGGCGGAGCCGCGCAGGCGCTCCAGGGCTGCACTTGCATTCGGGTGGACCCTGACATGCAGGGTGATGATGCCTACAGCACGCTGGCGCTGGCGACGTTCACGGTCACGCTCCGCGCGGGGCTTGTCGGATGCTTTACGGCCCATTTATAAAGACTCCTTTTCCAGCTCGATCAAAAGCCGCTCGCCAATCCAGCGCATGACAGGTATAGCCATACTATTCCCGATTGCCTTGTATCTGGCGGTATCTGGAACAATCGCTGGCTGCTGGCTGCTGGCTGCTGGCTGCTGGCTGCTGGTACATGGTCCAGTTATCAGGAAAACCCTGAATCCTTTCCCCCTCGCGGGGTGTTATATAGCGCAGCCGACCATCCTGTATTACTGCCGGGAATCTGTTTTTTTCAGGAAGTGTCTGTTTTTTGAAAAGGACAGCATCCAGCGTTTGGCTTATTTGCCCTCCGTCCCACCAGCAAGAATCCATACTGCGCGGGTCTTCAGGCTGACTATATTCTTTGCCTCGAACCGGCGCCGTATCCCTGCGAGAGCCCTCAAACTCAAAAATGACCCGGACTGGGCTGAAACCTTCTCGAGCACTGGCGATAACGAAGATACGGTTGCGCCGTTGTGGTACGCCGAAATGTTCGGCATTGAGCACCCTCCATGCGACTGCTCTTTGGGGTCCAAACACACAACCAGCGTCTGGCCAATTAGGAATGTGCTTGCTGGTGTCTTTGTTCCAGCGCCAGTATTTACTGGATTGGCCAGCAGCAGGCTGTGGCTCGGGTCCGAGCTCGGTGTCTTCTCCAGCAAGAGCTGCCAAAAAGCATCCGAAGGCATTATCTGTGCTGGTGAGGACGCCAGGGACGTTTTCCCAGCAGATGACACATTCTGGCTTTCCGTGTTTGCGCCGAACAGAGTCAATTGCATTCGCTATCTCCACAAATGAAAGGGTAAGGCCGCCGCGGGCGTCACTAAGACCCTCCCGGAGCCCGCCAAGGCTGAATGCCTGGCAAGGCGTACCGCCAACAAGCACAGGCGGGGCGGATATAGATTCGGCATGTATCATTGCCGAAAGCTTTGTCATGTCACCATGGTTTTTGGTGGCAGGAAAACGGTGCCTTAATATCCCAGCCGGGCCCGGCTCTATTTCAGCGAACCACGCTGCATGCCATCCCAACGGACCCCATGCCACACTGGCAGCTTCTATCCCGCTACATATACTGCCAAACTTGATTTCTTCCACAGGATTCACCATATAACACACCGTACATACAGTTATAGCACAAATAACGCACCGTACAGTGCGCTATTTGCCAGCCCACTGCTTAAAAACGGTCGCTGCCTTGGCAAACTGCTCAGGAGTGAGCACGATGAATTCGCCGTCGGGCTTCTGGAATGCCACCTGCTGCACCCCGGTATAGACGATGCGCGGGGGCTGCCCGGTGGCGCCGGCCGTGGCGAACGGCTCCAGCGCCTCACGGAACTGGCGTACTGCCAGGGCAGCATCCCACAGCATCCCGGAATCCATACCAGGGTGGTTATTCTTTATGGCCGCGTGCACCAACTGGGCGATGATGGTCTGGTGCAGGCCGGACCCGGCGGCGCCGTCGGCGCGAACCATGATCTTGCCTTTGCCATTGCACTTGTTGCAGGTGGCCATCACCCCCATGCCTCCATGGTAGCGCTCACCTGCGCCATCGCAGCGGTTGCATGCCTTCTCTTCATAGACCGTGCCATCGTCTTTCAGGCTGGCCATGGACTTCAGGGTATTGCCGACCGTCTCCAGGTCACTGGCAATGGTGTGCAGGTGAGCCGCCCGGAGCTCGGCGGCGTGCTTCAGCAGGGTGTTTCCGGCTATTTCAAGGTCCATGGTTGCTATCCAAAAAGGTATGTACAGTCGTTTTATTCGTCAGCCGGGGCCCGGTGGCGGCTGGAGTAGAGCCGGTTGCGCCGGCAATGCTCGCAGCTGCCATTGTGCTGGCAGGCCGTGGAGTGGTACTGGTGCTGGCCATCACGGATGGTCTGGCTTGTTTTGCGCTTGCGGCGCAGTGTCCTGCTCATGGTGGTGGATCTCCTGTTGTCGGCAGCGCTTTGACGGCCAGCGCCAGCTGCACCTGGTCGCGCAGCCAGCGCGTGCCGCCCAGGGCGATGAAGGCCGCCCATTCGGCATCGGTGGCGCGGATACTGCGCTGGCGCCGGATTTCAGTGACCGGGGGCCGGCCGCGGTGGGGTTTATGTTCCATCGGGCAGATCCTCGTCGAAGGGAGCGCCCAACTCGGTGCCGGTGCGCAGGAAACTGTCCATGGCGAGGCGCTCGAGGTCATTCATGCCGCCCTGCATCAATTTGGCCTGCTCAATCGACAGAGCGGTTTTGGCTGATGGCTTCTTTTCATGGCCACCTTGCTGAAACCAGTCGGAGGGAAAGGGCGCGTTCCATTCCTCGTCGGCGGCGATGGTGCCGATACCAGATGCGGCTTCAATATCATCCACCATGGCAGCCTTCAGCCGACCGTACTCCATAACCGTATCACGATCACCGGCCATGATGCTGCGAACCTGGTCAGCCGTGATTGGCTGCGCCGGCCGTGCAGCCTGCTGATTCCACTGCTCAGCGGTCAGTCCGCCGCAGGGCGCCTCGAGCGGAGCGCTGGTGCTGAGGTGACCCAACTCCTGCAAATCCTTGATGGTGAGCCCGTGGCGCGTGGCATCGAAAACCGAATCAAGTTCATGCGATGGCACAGGGGCATGCTGGACGCTGAGACGCTTGGCGCGGCCACCGTACTCCTGCAATAAGACAGCATGTGACCTTGCCAGCCGACCGTACTCCCCCACTATATCAAACTCACACGCCATGATATCGCGCACCTGCTCAGTCGTGAACGGCTGATCTAGTGGCGATGTATGCAAGAGGGCCTGCGTCAACAGCTTGCGCGCAATGCGGCTCCGCTCCGGGTCCGACCGATCGTCCTCGGCAATCATGGCCAGGGTGGCCTCGTCCAGCTCGATCAGGTCTTCTTCATGGTCCATGTGGACCGGGGCCAACTGGCGGTTGGCGCTGTCATCATATGGCTTTCCGACAGGCCACTTCCAGTGATCAACATCACTCTGGAGGCTTGCAGCCAGAAACGGTTTACCTGTCGAGAGGGAGTACCCCTTCACCACCTTTACCTCCAACTCGGGATTCTCGATCAGGTGACTGTTCATTTCGCGCAGGGCGGCATTCTCTTCGCGCAGCAGGCCGTTTTCGTGCAACAGGGTGTCGTACTTGAGCTCGGTCTGGTGGCGCTCCTGCTCCGCCCTGATGGCGCGCTCCAGCAGAGGATTCAGCAGGAGTTGGCGCCAGCGCGGGGCAATGTGGCTGATCGGCATACCCACGCAGGCGTTCCAGCAGGCCACCAGCCTCTCCGCCATATCAGCGTGCTCTGCCATCGCCAGGGTGCCCAGCCATGAATCAAACTCGTCGCCAATATCAGACGACTCCAGCACCAGCAGGTGGCGGACGGGAAAGGTGGTAGTGGCTTTGGCCAGGGTGTGGATTTTCAGGCGCTGATCGGTGGGTGGCGTTCCCAATGCGGTATTCTTTGTCATGCTTTCTCTCCAGGCGCCCCATGCGCCAATCGGAGTTATTGTAAACACATTAAATGCAATCGGCTATGGTATTTGCTCTTTTTTTAATATGCTTGCCGTATGGTCAGGGGATATCAATGGTGTCGTCGTTCAGTGCGGCATCTGCTAGCGCCTGACCAATCCCTTTTGCTGCATTGCCATTCCCGAGCTGTTTGGCTATCTCCCATTGATGATCGGACAAATACACACAGCGGGGCTTTCCTGCTCGCTCCCGGAGGGTGCGGCGGTCAATCTTTGGTGTGGCGTCTGGCATGGCTGTTTTTCCTCCTGTGGATAACTTTTATTGGCACGCTACATGCTACGCGCGCGCATGTGACTGGTGTTTTTTGGGTTACCGCTAAAAAAAAGCACAATTCCATATATATCAATGCCTTATCGGTAACCTTGAGGTAACCTTAATACCCACATAGGTTACCTGTGTATTTTCTTGTCTGCATGACCCTGTTTTCAGGGGTAACTGAGGTAACCAAAATCGCTTTCTAGGTTACCTTTAAGGTTCCCGCGCAAGCTGATGAAATACATAAGGAAAGTGACGTTTTTTTGGTGAGGTAACCGGGTAACCCGGAAAACACTATATTATAGAGAAAATACACCCCATGTATAAGATCATGTATATATATATTTCCCTGTATTTTTCTCTCTTATACTTATATATCTTGGTTACCTTGGTTACCTATATATAAAGGGATATGAATCAATGGTTTAGCGGTAACTTTTAAAGGTTACCTTTGGGTTACCAGGTTACCGCGTTGATTTCAAAGAATAAATCGAAGTTTTTGGTTCCACGGTTCCACGGAGCGAAAAATGAGCCGACGAACGGTATAAAATGCAGTTTTTATTACCAGATATTGCGCAAACGCTGGGTTTCAGGGATATTTGCATACATCGAGCAGGGCCACCGGCCAGGGCCTGCTCAAGAATAACGGCCGGGTGATCTTAAAAGAGCAAATCCATGCAAGGTCCAGCGTCAGGGGTGGAGTATTTCTCCATGCCGGAGTTGCCAGGTAAGGTCTTTTTCCGGTGCGATAAGCACCGCGCCAGTTTGTCCCTCGATTCCTGTAAAACGATGTACCAGGCCGGGCGTAAGGCCACTGAGGTCGATGATCGGCTGCACCCCTGCAATCGGTGTGTGATCGGTGCGGCGCATTGTGGGGTTTCGATAGGCGCATCGAAGAATACGGCTGCAAGTAAGGCGTGCTCACGTTGCCATCGCACACCCCCGCGACTTTTGAACGGATCTATATGCGTGAGCTGTTATAACCGGGAGCTTGAACTTGCCCATGGTCATAACTCCCGAGGCAAACTGCCAGGGAAGATCCGCCCGCTGCATCCCGTCATCCTGCACCTGCTGGACCTGGATGGTGAGCCCAAGACCATAGAATTTACAGTGCCCCGTGCGGTTGACACCATGGAGGCCATCCTGACCGCCATCAAGCGCCAGCCTGGGGCCGTGTTCGGGTGGTTGGGGCACAAACCCACCCCCTACCAAGCAAGGCAGCTCCAGCTAGATTATGGCCAGCCCAGCAACTCTCTCGCAAATATCGCACGCAAATTGCAAATACGTCGCAACTCTCGCAAATCGCAAATCGCACGCACGCAATTGGAGCTGGGGCTATGAGTTGGGAACTGCTCGACCATGTGTGCCGCCAGTGCTTCGGCCGTATCCTGTACAACACCACCACCACGGAGCACCGCTGCGCAGACTGCGGCGCCAGGGCTGGCAAGGGCTCCAGCGTGGACAGCCTGTGTGCCTGCGGGGCCCTGCTGACGCCACCCAAGCCCAAGAAGGAGAACCGCGCCGACGCCGATCTGCCGCGGCCGGCCCCCGTCCAGATTTTGCGCTGCGCTCGCAATTATGCAAAAAGTCCAGATTTCCCCGCTGAGGTCATTGCGGAGCAGGTGCGGTAGCTGGTAGTCTTTACTCAAATTTGATTATGTATTCAGGGGCACGAGATGAGCGATACGAAGGGCCAGCAGGCGCCGGTATGGGACCATATTGATTCGCTGGCGTCGGTGTTGGGCATGGACCCAATCAGCAACACCGACGCCAGTATCTGTAAGGCGGCCATCCAGACCATTCAGGATTCGGACAGCGCTATCTGCAAGCTGGGCGACGAGTTGGCTGCTGTCGGCGAGCAGGCCCGCTACCTTGCCACCATCACCGGCGGCGAAGTGGTCTATGCCCGCGGTGGAGCGCCGGCTGTGATGGCCTACGCGGGCACCTCCATCCGTATGCTTCAGGCTCAGGTGCGTGAGCTCAACGCCCATGTGGACCGTGATGCCGACCTGATGGATGCCCGCGCCCTGCTGCGCCGGGTGGACCACCATCTGTGGCTGTCGGTCATGATGATCATCACCGTTGCTGGCGCTGCCATGTGGGCAGCCGCACACCTGGGGCATTGAGCCATGGCCGTGATGGTGTTTTTGGAGCGCACCCCTAGAGCTGATCTGGAGCCGGTGACCGTGCTCGACATTATGCCGCCCTACTTCCCTTGCGATGGGCACCAGTTCGTGCTGAAGACACTGGCCGCCTTCTCGTCGTTTTCTGTGAACGTGCAAAACCCATGGGATTCGACCGCCGTGGTCGATGTGTTGGTGACGTGCATCAAGGCGCCAATGCTCCGCCCCGACGGTCGCCACTTGATGGATTTGCAGTCGGTCATCATCAATCGTGAGTTATTGGCCAATGCCATGAAGCCCATGCGGGAAGATGGCCGCCCTATCGGCTACAACGATGCAATGCATAGAATCACAACAACAACACGCTTCTGCGCCGCACTGATGGCGCATTTTTCGAGGATGCAACCAGCATGAAAGCCACCCTTCCCGGTCTTACAGATCCAGAGTTTGAACAGCGCGTGCGCACCTACCATCGCCAGCGCATCGTCCGTGACGCCATGCGCTGGGCGCTGGTGGTGTTTATCATTGCGGCCGCCCTCCACCATTTTGCGGATGCCCTGAACCATGTTTAAGGTGAAATTCAAATACGAGGGCAGTGTCTCGGTCAATGGCGTGCCATTCCAGCCTGTAAAGACCATGGAGGTTTGCTTCAGCCTGGAGGCGGGGGTGGGGGTGAACATCAATGGCGCCGGCTGGAAGTTCGGCAGCGTCCCTCGTCAGGCAAAGGGAGCCACCCCAGGGTTATCCATTGCCATGGTTGGCGAACTGGCCGACCTGGTATGCGATTGCGTCAAGGTGACGTTTTCGGGCGAGCTGATGTTGCTGGCGGATGTGAGGGTTCCCTTGGTATGAAAAAGCGCAAACTGTGCCGGCCTGCGCCGGGCATGATCATATCCGTGCTTCGCCAAGAGGCGACAAACCGCAAGCTATGGGATGAGCTCCAGCGCTACCGCGCCAGCGACAAGGCAAACCGGGAGCTGGCATGCTACCTGCGCAGCAAGCTGTTTCACTTAGAGAGCCGGGTGGACCAGGCCCTCCATGTGTTTGGCCGCTTCAGCGCTCTGCAAGACCCTATTGACATGGCTCCGGTAGGCACCAAACCGCCTGAGCGCATACAAATCGGTGTACCTTTTGGCATTGAACAAAGGTTCACTTCCACGTCAGATCCGCTGCATGAGCCTGGCCTGACCGTTAAGGTCGAAATGCTGGAGCGGCTTTCGGTTAAATTTTTGCCGTCAAAAAATTGTTTAGGCAGAAACTTGCTCATGCGCTATGGCGAAGGGCAGGTATCTGCCTATTTCGATCAGGCCGCCTTCGACCTGAAACACCATGACGACATCGTGAAGGTCATCCTGCCCGATCTGCTGCGGCAGATGGTGGAAAAGCTGAGAGAGTACCGGTGAAAATTACAACAGACACTGACAGCCAGTTTATCAGCGACCGCGCCACGCTGCTGCAGACCGATTGCCTGCTGGCGCTGCGCAACATGCCGGATAATCACGTCGACAGCATCGTAGTGGACCCGCCCTACGGCCTGCGCTTCATGGGCCGCAAGTGGGATTACGCCGTCCCTGCGGTAGAGGTCTGGGCGGAGTGCCTGCGGGTACTGAAGCCGGGCGGATACCTGTTGTGCTTCGCCGGCACGCGGACCCAGCACCGCATGACCTGCAACATCGAGGATGCTGGTTTCGAGATCCGCGACATGATTGCCTGGGTATACGGGAGCGGCTTCCCGAAGTCCGTCAACCTGTCGGCCGCCTTGGGCGCCAAGGTGGACTATGCCGACCGCCAGCACCTGGAGGACTGGGGTACTGCGCTGAAGCCAGCCATGGAGCCGATTACCATGGCGCGCAAGCCCTTGATCGGGACCATTGCTGAAAACTGGATGGAGCATGGCACCGGCGCCCTGAATATCGGCGGATGCCGCATCGAAACCAATGGCGAGGCCCTGCGCGTGGGCGCCGAGGCTGGCCGCTGGCCGGCAAACCTGGTTCATGATGGCAGTGACGAGGTGGTGGCGCACTTCCCGGACGAGGCTGGGCAGGCTGGGCAGTTGAATACTAGAAATTCAGATAAGCACCGCAATACCTATGGTGCTTTTGCTGGAGACGAAGACGCAAATTTCACTCCGCATGATGAGCGAGGTAATGCTGCACGCTTTTTCTACGCAGCCAAGGCCAGCGTGATGGACCGCGAGGAAGGGCTCGAGCTGTTCATGCGCCGGCCGCTGGCCTACGGTAATCAGGCCCAGGCGGAAGTGGCCCGCGGTAACATCGAGCACGCCGGCCTGTCGGGCATGAATACCGTGAAGATGCGCGCGAACATCCACCCCACTGTCAAGCCGACCAGTCTCATGCGCTGGCTGTGCCGGCTGGTAACGCCACCGGGCGGCCTGGTGCTGGACCCGTACGCAGGCAGCGGGAGTACCGGCAAAGCGGCCATGCTCGAGGGGTTTCGGTTCATCGGCATGGAATTGGAGAAAGAATACTTCCTGGTGGCTGTCGGTCGGGTGAAGTTCGGGTGGTATAACTGGCTGGCCGAGAATGCGCAGGGGAGTTTGTTTTGATGGCTTTATTTGAGGATTTGAGTATGGACATTAAAAAAGACCCGCCGCCTGTGGAGTTGGTTTCTCTCGTCGGAAGCCCTGCACCTGCCAATCCGATTCAGACCGTCATCACCACGCGCGGCTGGGAATACCTGCGCTGGGAAGTGGTGCGCCGCATCATGGGCAAGCTGGTAAACACTGACCGCGGCTTTAAAATCTGGAAACTCCACATTCGCATAGGATGGTACTGATCATGAATATCAAAGAACTGATAGCGGCAGTTGCCACCTATCGTGATGGCACCAACGATTTGGCGCCAGAGGAAATCCATCTCATTACTGAAGGCATCAATGCTATCAGCCGTCGCATGATTGTGACGCAGTTGATAGCAGGGATGGCAGCAGCTGACGACTATACGCCTAGATTGATTGATAAAACTGATATAGATCATGCGGTGCGCATTGCCGACCTGATTATCGAGGCAACATGACCCGCACTACTCACACCTACGCCGTGCTCGAGGTCAGCCCCGAGGCCTACGCTGAAATCAAGCGCGGGCTGCTGGCGGCCGGCTACGACCACGCCATTACCAAGGACGGCCGCGAGGCCGAAACCATCGACATGCACGGCATCGCATTGCAGGTGAAAGCTGATGACTGACGCAGCCCTGATCACAATCAGCGAGCTCCCCATTACCAACCGAGCGCGCAATGCACTGGCGGTCGCCAATATCAGGACGGTGGCCGACCTGCTGCACTACACGCCGACCCAGTTGCTGGCCGGTGTATCGGAATTCGGCAATACTTCCCTGAAGTCGGTGGAGGAAGCGATAGAGGCGCGCGGGTTCCAGCTCAAAACGGAAACCAGCCGCCCCATGCGCGTGAGCCGCGCTGACCACCTGATAAAGCACACGGCGGATCTCGCCGAAGACCTGCGGGCCCTGCGTGAGAAAAATGCAGACCTGGAGGAAGACAACAAGCGCCTGCTGCGTGCGCTGGAAGTTTCCCGCCAGCAGATTGCTACCCTGACCACTACCATCAAAAACAACCAGAAAGAGAGGGCTTGAAATGCTTACCATCCTGTTCCTGCTGCTGTTCGTGCACTACCTGGCCGACTACCCGCTTCAGGGTGATTTTCTGGCGAAGGCGAAAAACCATAATACCCGGACGCTTCCTGATTATGCTGTCGGTGGTGGTGTGCCCGGTGTCCCCTGGTATCAGGCGCTGTTCGCTCACGCCTTCATTCAGGCAGGTTTCGTCTACCTGGTGACCGGCTGCATGGGCTTTGCGCTGGCTGAGCTGGTGCTGCACTTTGCCATTGACTACTGCAAGTCGGCTGGAGGATTCCAGCTTTCAGGCATGGATGGCGCGTGCGCCCGGACACCGTGCCAGTGTGAAGCCTGCCTGCGCTTCGCCTACAACTTCGACCAGCTGGCGCACGTCGCATGCAAGGTGTGCTATGTGCTGATTGCCTATTATTCCGGCATCCATATGGGGCTTTTCTGATGATCTGCTATCTGCTGGAGAGCCCGCAAACGCAGCCCTTTTATGTCGCGCTGCTTGAAAGGACGCTTGGCCGCGGCATGCCGTACTGGACGGCCAGCCCGCAAAAAGCGATACGCTTTGTGCGCAAACAGGACGCGGAATTGTTTCAGGTTCTGGTGTCTAGCTATCTGCCGGCCATGATTTGCCATGTAGTGACCCATGAGTTCGACGACCCCGCTGTGTGATGCTATCTTGGCGAGGACCGCCAAGGGGGTGCATCATGCGCATGGAAGTGCGGATAGATACCAAGCACGGTACGCTGTTTCTGATGCACCCAGCCGCGCGCAGGGTGTTTTTTCTACCAAGCGCTGAGCTGGTGCAAAGACTCCAGCCGGCGCTGGCGGTTCTGCGCTTCATTCGTGACCCGCTCGGCCAGATTGTGCCGGGCCCGGAGGACGATGATGGGGTTCCGTGACCTGTATACCGAAAACGATGGCAAGACCTGGTGCCCTGTGCGCGTGGTCGGGATCTTGGGCTCCGCCCAGTTCCTGATCAATGAGCAGGTGCAGTTTATCAAGACCTGGACCATGGCCGCCGGCTATGGCACTGAACTGGCCCTGGTCATTGCCGCGGTTGGTACCGCCTTTGCGCTGAAGTCGATGCAGGAGAGCAAGGCACCTTCGCCGACCGCTGACCCTGCCTGAAAACAGCTGCCACGGATGGCGGCTTTGGAGAGAGAAAATGACAGAGCCAATCGAGGTTCGCGTACCGATGATGCCGGGCATTATGTCCGACCATGAAATGCAGCAGACCATTGTTGACAAGCTGCTGGCCGCCGGTGTCCCAGTCGTAAGCACGATGCAGGGCGCCACCGTGACCAAGGGCATCTTGCACAAAAGCACCAATCCGATGAATTTTGAAATGGTTTTCAGGTGGGAGCCATGAGCGAGCGTCCAAACCCAAGGTTCAGCCCCGGCGAGCCGGCTATCGTTGATGTGAGCGGCCTACCGCCTGGTGAATGGTCGCGTATGCACGGCTGGCGCGTAATCGTTATTGGTTCAATTTACGCAGAGAATGATAAGGTTTTCGCATACGAGACAATGCCTGATACGTCTATTTTCGATGAAGGATATGGCTCTGATTTACTGATTTCAGAGAATGAATTGCGCCCCCTGCCGCCCGAGGAATCAATTCTCAAGGTGGTCACGGAAACCCTGCCGGTACCGGCGCAAGTGGCTGAAGACTGCCCTTTCTTCTGAGCGAGGCGCTATGACTGTTTACGTCGATGACATGCGCGCCCAGTACGGTCGGCTGATCATGTGCCACATGCTGGCCGATACCGACGATGAGCTCCACACCATGGCCGCCCGCATTGGTGTGGCCCGCCGCTGGTGGCAGTCCCCGGAGAAAACCAGCGGGAGCCACTACGACATTGCCCTAAGTAAGCGCGCGTTGGCCGTCGCCGCCGGTGCCATGGAAATCACCATGCGGCAGGCCGCGGCTATGAACTTCAGGCGCAGGGTGTCCGGCGAGCTCGGCGACCCGGCCGGCGCTGTTGAATGGATGCTTTCATACAAAAAGGATAAGAGTAATGCTGCTGAAAATTAAAAACGGGGCCAGCCCCATGCTTCGCCTGATCGCTGAGCCGGTGGCCGAGGTCACGTCGGATATCCGCACGCTGGCAGCGGACATGCGCAAGACGATGTTTCGCGCCCGCGGCATCGGCTTGGCAGCGCCCCAGGTGGGCCGGTCCATCCGCATGATCGTGGTATGCGAGACGCCGACCAAGGCGCTGGTGCTGATCAACCCGGAATATACCCCGGTGGGCGAGCTGACTACGGCCATGCCCGGCGGTGAGGGCTGCCTGTCGTTCCCTGGCCAGTTCGTGCACATCAAGCGCCTGACCACCATCGACGTGAAGGCCATTGATGAGAACGGCCTGCCCGTAGCTTTCCGCGCCACAGGCAAGCTGGCCATCTGCATCCAGCATGAGGTCGACCACCTGGACGGAAAACTGATCGTTGACCATGTGCAGAAGAGGAAGCTCAATGGATGACTACGAAAAGTTCCTGATGCCGCCGGATGATGGAAGCGGCCTCGACCCGCTGGTGCATTACGCCAAGGTGGTCGCCATGCCCGAGCATAAGCACCTGGCCGAAGGCCGCCCCAGGGTGGCGTTCCTGCTGCGCGAAGACCCGAAAATCTGCCAGTGCAAGGTGGAGCTGGGGTCCGTGCACATGCCCAAAGTGCAGGGCTCGCTCAAGGACGTATTCACCTGGTCGCTGCGCCGCCTGCTGGGCTTCGCGCCTGATTACCTGATGATTCTGGACCGCGAATACTGGATGAGCTCGACTGACCGCCTGCGCGAGATCCTGATTTTTCACGAAGCCAGCCACATGATCCAGAAGACCAACAAGGACGGCGACCCGAGCTATGACTCGGACGGCCTGCCGGTGTGGGGCCTGGTGGGGCACGATATCGAAGAGTTCGACTCTGTGGTCCGCCGGTATGGCGCCTACCATACGACGGTCAGCTCGTTTGTTGAGGCAGCGCTCGAGGGTGAGAGCAAGTTTCGGAGTGGTGGCGCGTGAGCATACCCAAGCTGCGGATAAGTGATGTTGCGGAGGAAATCAAGGTAGCGCTGAAGCGCGGCGACTCCGCCCATCTGGAGCTCTACGAGCGGTATCTGATCAAAATCCGCGCCGGTGAATTCCAGCCGCTGCATAAAGCCACATGGTTCCGCTGGGTGGCATCCATCCGGGGTGACCGGCCGGAGCGTGCCGCAGTCACTGCGCGCAAGGCCGCCAAGCACCTGCCCGCCGCGCCCCCGCCGGCCTACATCAACCAGTACCCCGGCCGTTCCGTGCGCAGCCTGGACATTCTCGGCCGGCTCGATGAGCTGTACGAGGATGCCAAAAAGCTCCGCGACTATGCGCTGACGGAAGAGGGCAAGGTGAAGTCGCCGAAGTTCCTTGGCGAGAGCATCAAGATTCGCCGGGATCTGCTGGAGTCGGCGCTCGAGGCGGTTAAAGAGGTTTACAACCTGGAGCGCATGGAGGACTTCTACCGGATTATCCTGGAGGAAATATCGGATGAGTCGTCAGAGCTGGGTGGCCGCATCATTGACCGCCTGCGCCGTGCCAACGAAAAGCACATGATGACGCCCGACTGTGACCCGCGCGCACGCGACCACAACAAGCCTGCTGAGGCGCACATGCCGGAAATGCGTGAGCCTGCGCCGCCGGCTGAGCCTGAGTCGCCACCCCGGCCGGCGCCGGACCCGCTCGATGACGACGAGGCTATGTTTTAATGGCATTCCCCTCGCTGCTCCGCAAGAAAGCCACATTCGGCGACATGACCGCCAAGCTCAATGAGCTGTGTGACCAGTTCGAGGGTATTACTGGTGGCGAGCTGACGGAGGCTATGCGCATTATCGGGCCCGCGGAGACGTTCCGGGAGTGGTGCCTGCGCTTGGCCGAAGAGGGGCTTGAGGTCGATAACAAGCCGTTCCGGCTGGATAACCGCAAATCCATGTGGTTCATCTACGACCAGATCCCCACCACCATCGAGGAAGCCTACGGCAAGACGGTGGCGCTGATGAAGTGCGCCCAGGTGGGTTTCACGGTCATGGAAATGCTGGCGGCCATCTACATGGCCATCAAGTTTATGCCGTTGTCGGCCGGTATGTTCCTGCCCGACATGAAGCTGGCCGGCATCAAGTCCAGCCTGCGCTTTCTGCCGATCATTCGCACAATCCCTGCCGTCTACAACATGATGATGGGTGAGAGCTCAGCGCCACCGGACCCGCGCCAGCCCCGCCGCGCGAAGACAGAAGGCAATGTGCTGACGCGCACGCTCGGCAAGTCCAAGTTTTTCTTCCTGTGGACCACCGGCAAGAGCATGACGGAATCCAACCCCATGGATTTCCTGTCGTTTGACGAAGTACAGAACATGCTCATCGCCGACATGGAAAAGGCGCGCGAGCGCTTGTCGGCCAGCCTGGTCAAGTTCACGCTGATGGGCTCGACTGCAAAATGGGAGGACGCGGATATCCACTACTGGTACATCCGCGGCGACCAGCACCAGTTCCATACCCGCTGCCCGGCCTGCAATGTGCTGCAGGTGATGACGGACCACTTCCCCGGCTGCATATCCTACAACGTGAAGGACGAGGCCACCGGCGAGCTGAAATGGCCGACGGCGCCAGAAGACGACTACATTTACACTTGCTTCAGCTGCAATGCTTACCTGGCTGATACCCAGGACGGCGAGTGGATTCCGAAAAATCCGAAGGCCCGTATTCGCAGTCTCCAGTACCACCAGATGCTGAGCCCGACCATATCCGCGCGTGAAATGATTGAGGCTTATCGTGATGCTGAGGACATGCAGAATTTTTATAACCGCAAGCTTGGGCTGCCGTATAACGACCCGAGCCTGATACCGGTCAATCTGGCCATGCTGAACGAGTGCGCCGCCCAGGGCATGGCAATGGGGCTGGAGTGGAAACAGCGCGCAAAGGATACCTTTATGGGTATCGACCAGATGGGCGCGTTCAACGTGGTGATCATCAAGGAGCGCCTGCCCGATGGCCGCCAGGCTGTTATCCACCTGGAGTACATTTACAGCGATGACCCCTTCGCGCGCTGCGACGTGCTGATGAAGCAATACGGGGTGGCCGTGTGCGTAGTGGAAACCCTGCCGAATTACAATGACGCGAAGCGCTTTGCCACGCGCCACCCCGGCCGGGTGTTTCTGGCCGACTACGGCGACATTGCCGACGACATGCTGCGCTGGGGTGACAGCCCGCTGAACCGCACCGACCGCAAGACGAGTGAGGCTGAGCGCGACCGCTACACGGTCAAGCTCGATCAGTACAAGTGCATGCAGGTGTCGATGATCAGGTTTGTAAAAACGCTGTGCCTATTCCCTGACCCCAAGGCGCTGGTGCAGGAAGTACTCGACAAGGGCATCCGCACCCTGGTCCCGGTATGCAAGGATCTCGCGTTCCTGCACTTTACGAAAACCGCCCTGGTTACCGAGAAGGACGAGGAACAGAAGCTTTACCGCCGCAAAGTTATCAAGGTCGGTATCGACCCGCATACCAGCTACGCCAACATGCTTTGCGATGCCGCATACGCGCGCGCGCACGGCAACGCGACATTCCTTGTCCCGCCGGAGTCCAAAAACGTGACGCAAAAGAAAATTGAAGAGGCCCTGCCAGGCCTTAATCAAGGTGTGGTCAACATGATACAAGACCTGCCGCCCGGTGAAATTTGCGGCAATTGCCGGAACTTCGACGAAGATGGCAACATGTGCAATGCACGCGGCATGACGGTGCGCCCGCGCGACCCAGGGTGTATTCTTTTTTCATCAAATAGTGATTGACAGGCGATATCTGTTTAATCAAAAATGAGCACACCAAGCCGCCACAAGCGGCAAGAATGTCGGGGTGGAGCAGTTGGTAGCTCGTCTGGCTCATAACCAGAAGGTCGCAGGTTCAAGTCCTGTCCCCGCCACCAGTAAGGCTGGATGACGTTGGTGGTTTCAAGACGGCCTATAAATGTCCACGAAACCGCACCGGTTGGCAGCTGGTAACTATGCCCCCTGAGCCTTGCAGGATTACAGAAAGGCGTGAACAACTTAAAGCAGCTGAGTCGCGGCCTCCAGCCTCGTAACTGGAGTGGACTTTCGGAATGTGATCCGCTAACCATTCCGCTGGACCGGCAGAAGGCGCACTGAAAGCCCTAGTGCAAAAGGCCCCGGATCGGTAGTTAGGCTTGACGCCTTGGAGAGACTGGGAGAATAAAACCCCGCCTGGGGGGAACCCCCCGTAATGTAAATCGGATATGAATAGGTCCGGGTGGGTAGAAGCAGACACCATGCATGGGTGCGCACAGTAGCCATAACGTATGCGCGAAGACGCATCATGCTGGAAGATGCGGCGAGGACCGAAGCTACCGCGGTGACAGGCCGGAAAGACGGCCAACTTTTCTCCTGCTCGGTGTTGGGGAGCCACCCCCAGCGCAAAACACCGGGGCACAAATGCACTGTGCTACAAGTAGCCCGACTCCGGTAGGGTGTGCATACCGGATACCTTTTACAAGAACTTGCTCTTTGTTATCCGGCATTGACGGTCAGCCTTTGCCGGGTTGGCGCCCAGAGAGTAAGTCCTTGTGAGTGGTGAGTCGGGTCTTACCCGAGCTGTTGCAAGAGTAGATGGGTGCGGTGCCACGGTAATGCGTGGTTATCGTCCAGTATGGTAGCGGCAGGCTGGCATTGAGGAAGCGCAACCGGGGTGCCAGACATATGGGCTGGACACCAAGGAAAGAAGCTTTGATCAGTGATGCCCACGTAAGTCCAGGTTCTGCCATAGGAGCCACCATTCACAACTCACAAGTGAGTGCTTTTCGTGGAATGCAGGGGCTGTCTACATTTGAGGCGACACCCCGTCCTTTGTCCACTAAGAGCATTCACTTGTGGGGAGTCAGTAGCTCAGCGGTAGAGTTTGGCATCTTCATTGCCAAGGTCACGGGTTCGAGTCCCGTCTGCTTCCTACAGCTCACAAAACTGCGTTCTGCATCTGGTACAAACCGTTTTCCAACCCTGGGCGGAGCGGCCTGCTGATAGAGCGCAGTTTTGTGGGTAGTGAATGCGCAGGCTGATGCGCAGGTACAGCCTCCTTATTTATTCGTGAACTTGCGGCTAAAGGCACAAGATAGATCGGGCATTTAAGGAATGCCGGGTTCAGCGCCGGTGACTACCCGCTTCAAGTGGCAAAGTGTGTTAGCGTAGTCGGCATGGATGAGGCGGCGGCTTGAAACCGACGCCACCGGCCACAGCAATCAATCACCCAGGAGAAAAGCATGAACGACAAAATCCCTCTGATCACCCCCACTGTTGGGCGCGTAGTGTGGTTCCGCCCGAAAAACACGGAATTCCGTGGCGACAACGGCAATTGCCTGTGTCACGACGGCATTGCCCCGCTGGCCGCGCTGGTGGCCTATGTCCACAGCGATACCGTGGTAAATCTGTCCGTCATTGACCATGCCGGCCGGCAGTTCCCCGTCACGTCGGTAACGCTGGTGCAGGATGGCGACCCGACCGAAAACCTTGCCTTCTACGCCGAGTGGATGCCCTATCAGAAGGGCCAGGCCGCGAAGACGGAAGCACTGGTGCAGGGTATCGCCAAACTGGAAACGGCTGCGGGGAAAACCTGCAAAGGCACCAATTGTGGCGCAACAGATGGCGTCTCGCACTCTCCTGAGTGCCTTGCTGAACACGAAGTAGCCTGCGCTATCCGCGCTAGCACCTGATACCAGACCTCGCTGCGCCTTGACATCAGGGCGCAACCGGGTGTAGTATTTGCACTCCACGTTCTAACTTTTAGCAACCAAGGGTACAAAAAAATGAAAGAACTCGTTTACTTCCGCCATGAACTGTCCGGACTGACAGTCCCTGCTGTCGTTGTTTTCAACCATTCCGGGCCGTCCGACTTCCCGCAGCTGGTCGACCTGACCGTTGACCCCACCGGTGAAGCCGAATCCCTGACCAGCATCGCCTACTACGAATCCGATATTGGCGCGCACGGGATTGCCTTTGGTGCCAAGGATTTCAGCAATCCGGCGCCCCAGGAATTGACCCCCAGCGTGGCGGCCGGCTTTGACGCCCAGGCCACGGCTGCTGCTGCCGCTCCTGCTGCTGCCGTATTCAATGGCCTGCAGCAGGCTGCCTTTGCTGGCGAACCGGAGCCTGAGGTTAATCCCGAGGACACCGTTATCGTGGAAAGCACAACCCCTTTGGTCGACGCCGAAGCCGCCCCGGCTGGTGCCAGCACTGGTGAAAATGCTCCGGCTGCTCCGGTCGACGCCACCTATGCTGCCGCTCCCGAGCAAGCTGAAGCTGCCGCCCCTATCGCTGAACCGGCCTCAGGCGACATCGCTGACGCTGCTCCTTCCGAATAATCCAGGCCAGTGAAAAAACCCGCTGTAATGGCGGGTTTTTTGTGTCTCAAATTTGATGAAACAGGACTGCTATCTTGCTATATTGGACAGGCCATATTTTTGCAACCGGAGAGAGAAATTGAACGTCGAAGCCGTACAAGAAGAAGTAGAGCCCTGCACCCATACCGAGCGCCAGGTGCTGAATGCGCAGGAAACCATCGAGATTACCCTTGCCGGCCTGCGCGCCCGCTGTTTCACGGTGCAGCAGGGTGGCGTGATCGTGTTCCGCGTGCCCGAGAGCACGTTTGAGCAGGCCCGTGCTGTCTGGCCGATCATCCAGCAGACGCTGATGCCCCACAATGTCCGCGGCCTGCTGGTGTCCAATCTGATGACCGTCGATGCGCTGGACCGCGAGGATCTGCTGCAGGCCGGCCTTACTCGCTTTGGGGTGCCCGACGCCAACAACCTGATTGTGGCGCTGGTGCAGGCCTCCATCGGGCTGGACAACGTGCCAGTGAACGTGAAGCTCCGCGATCTGCTGTGTGCTGCTGCCGAGGCCCTGGCCACCACGAAGCATGAACAGGACGTGCTCGAGGAAAAGCTGACCAGGGCCATGACCTATGAAGACGCCGTGCTGGATCCGTCCGAGCTGGTGACCCGCCGGGCCTGCCATAAGCAGTTGGCCAGCATCTACGAGCGCACGAAGGCCTACTTCATCGCCATCACGCAGCCCGGCAACGAGGCGCAGGATATCGGTGACCGCTTCACTGCCATGCGCAAGCAGTCCCTCTTCGCGCGCCGGTTCCTGCTGGATACGCTGATTCAGGAAGTCAACGGCGAGGCCCTGGGCCAGCCTTACGGCCTGTTGCAGACCATGATGCTGTACATCGACCACATCCTGTCTGCCCTGAACAACAATGACCGCAACCAGATCAGCATGGCCATGCAGGCGATGCGCGAAACCATGCTGAACGTGGAAAAGTACCTGAAGACCACGAAAGAAGAGGACATTCAGCATTGAGTGGCCGCGACATGGAGGCAATGTCACTGGCCGGCCTGATCGGCGGCCGCGACCTGCGGGCAGCGATCCGCTCTGTGCGCTCCACTACCCCGCCGCGGAAGGAAGTACGCGAGGGTGCGTGGAGAAACGACATTTACCGGCTGGCCATGGCCGCCATAAAACCGATAGAGGTATCTCATCTGGAATAACCCTGATTCTACTGCCGCCTACGTGACACTACAGTAGGCGGCAGGAGAGCATCTATGTCCAAAACCCCCAATGATTCTGTTGAAGGAACTGCCTTTAATCAGGCAGCGCCCCTGGCTGAGCGCACGGAAGCGCTGGGCATCATGCAGAAGTCGTTTGCCCCGAAAGGTATCCGCGACCTGATCATGCCGCCGGATGAACTGGCACCCGTCATCGACTTCATCACTCAGCGGATGGAGGACGATGCGGTCAATAAGTCGCTGAACTACGGCAATATCATCCCTTTTCCCTCGCGCAACGCGGCTACCCATGCCCGCGGAATGCAGTCCGTGCAGTTGGACGAGTACCAGGTATCGGTGCAGGGCGACTTCTGGGAGCGGCCATCGCTGCTGAATTTTGAAAGCCTGCGCGCCATGGTCGACCAGACGCCGGTGCTGAATGCCGTCATCATGACCCGCCAGCGCCAGATAAGCCGGTTTTGCCGGGTGCAGGAATCCGGCGAGGGGCCGGGCTTCACTGTCCGCCACGTCGACAAAGAGCACCAGGTTACGGACACGGAGCAGGAGAGCATCAAGCTCCTGAATCGGTTCGTGACCAACTGCGGGTGGGAGTTCAATGCGCGCGAACGCAAGCGCCTGAAGCGTGATAATTTCAGTGCCTTCATGGCAAAGCTGACCCGCGACACGCTGACCTTCGATGCCATGGCCATCGAAACCGAAATGAAGCGGGATAAGAAGCTGGGCATTGACGGCCTATATGCCGTCGACGGGGGCACCATTCGCCTCTGTGTGGAGGCCGGCTACCAGGGCCGCGACGAAATCACCAGTCTCCAGTTCGTGAACGGGAAGATCCGCGCGCTCTATACCTTTGATGACCTGATTTATGAGGTCCGCAACCCGCGTACCGACGTGCGCGCCTGCGGCTACGGCTACAGCGAGACGGAGGTGCTGATTCGCGTGGTCACTGGCTTCCTGAACGCCATGACCTACAACATCAAGGGCTTCGACAGCAACGCCATCCCTCGCGGGATGCTCCACCTGCGCGGCGAATACGCCAGCACGGACATTGATGCCTTCAAGCGCTACTGGAACAGCATGGTCAAGGGCATAAACAATGCCTGGACGCTGCCTGTCATGGTCAGCAGGGACGCGGACAGCGCCGCCTCCTTCGAGAGCTTTGGCGAGCAGTTCAACGAAATGTACTTTGCCAAGTGGATGTCGTTTCTCACCTCGATCATCTGCGCCATTTACGGCATGTCGCCGTCTGAAATCAATTTTGATAGCTTCTCGGGCGGCAATACCTCATCTCTGTCCGGTAGCGACACCGAGGCCAAGCTCGAGGACAGCAAGGACAAGGGTCTGCTCCCGCTGCTGTCTTTCTACGAAAACACTTTGACCGACTATGTGCTGTCGGCCTTCGGTGACAAGTTCGTGTTCCGCTTCACGGGTCTTGACGAGGAAGATCAGCAGGCCCGGCAGGAAATGCGCAAGCTGGTCCTGACCGTGAACGAGGCGCGCGCGCAGGAGGGATTTGACGCCATGCCGGGCCCGGTGGGGGATGCCCCGCTGAATCCATCGTTGATCGCTCTGTATACGCAGACCATCACGCAGGACCAGGGCGATGAGCCGGGCGAGAAAGAGGACTTTGGAACGCCGCCACCGGATGGCGGTCAGGACGTGGCCGGAGGCCAATCAGCCCAGGATGGGCAGGGGGCTCCGCAGGGTAGCGGCGCACCGGGAAAAGGGACATCAGGCACGGATGCCTCTAATTTTTCTCAGCCAGGCCACGCGCCGGCCGCGCAGCAGCAGGGTGGCCGTCAGCCACCGGAGCAGCCCGATATCGCCACCGGCGCCGCCGGGTCTGAAGGCGATGAAAGCGGAAAGGCCGCAGCGCCCACGGAAGCTCTTGACTTCGGCAAGCAGGATGACGAAGAGGAAGACTTCGGCAAATCCTTCGGCCTGAACATTTACACGGTAGAGTGACCATGCGGAAAGTGCTGAAGCCTGAGCCGGCAAAAAAGACGGCGCCACCCAAGCCCGTTGAGCAGCCGCCTGATGTACAGCCGGGCGATAGCGTCTATTTCAGCCACCCTGAAAATGGCCCGATGTACGGCGCCGTCGTGTGCAAGGGCGTGCACGGCATGAAGGTGCGGGATGACGGCGGCACGCATCATGACGTGCACTGGGACCGTTTCCTGGGGCACCGTCAGCGGATGCAAAAGCGCTTCAACATTATTGATCACGGGGAAGACGGCGCCATCGCTCACGATGAGGACGGTAAAAAGGTTTTTGTCCGTGGGCAGATACCGGACCCATCGGGGGATGAAATGCCTACGTTTGAAAAGGCGCTTTTTTTCAAGGCCATGGACAAGAGCAAGCTCCAGCAGAAAACCATTACCGATAAAAACGGGGTGCAGTCAAAGCGCTGGGTCAGCAACGGACAGCCACCCCCTGTGCACCCTGTCGGTACGCATGTGAAGTTTCAAATGGGCTCGATGGCTGGCCAGGGCCACGTCACAGCTGCTGGCAAGCATGGCGGGCACGTCAAGGACGAAACAGGATTTGAGCACAAGGTAAAGTGGGGCCAGGTTACGCACCATGAGCAGGATGGGCCTGCCGATGGCGAGCAGGCGCCCGATAAGTTTGACGCTGCGGCATTTGCCAAGCTGCATGACCAGGCTGACGTATCGGTCGCATCGGTGCTGGCCGGATTCCCGGAAGACACCAAGGCCAAGATTGACAATGTGGAGGCCAAACTCAAAGGAGTGAAGCCGACTATCGAGTTATTCAAGAAGGACGGCAAATACACCCCGGAGCGTTTAGCGCTGCACCAGACCATCATTGACAAGTTCCTAAGCCCTGAAAAGATTGCCGCCGCCCGCCCAGCCGATGGGACGCCTCCCTCGTTCACCATCCTGGGCGGTCGTGGTGGCAGTGGAAAAAGCAGCTTCAAGAACACGGTTTATGACCCAGGCAAGGCCGTGGTGCTGGACGCCGATGAAATCAAGCACATGCTGCCGGAGTACAAGGGGTGGAATGCCTTCGAGGTTCATGACGAGAGCGGGGATCTGTTCGATAAGATCACGGACCTGGCCAAGACCAATGGCCTGAACATCGTGCACGATGCCACCATGAAGACGCCGGACAAGGCTGTATCGCTGGTGCACGGCTTCAAGTCGAGCGGGTACTCCGTGGCAGCCCACTACATGCATCTGCCCCGTCAGGAGGCCGCCAAGCGCGCCGTAGGGCGTTTCCTTGGGGGTGGCAATGAGGGCCGGTATGTCCCTGTCGACGTGGTACTGGGCAATACCAAGAACGAGCAGTCCTTTGATGCCATCAAGCCACTGGTCGATGCCTGGTCTTTCCGCGACAACAACGTGCCCCGCGGCCAGCCGCCCAAGCTGATTGCGCAGTCCAAGGGCAAAACGACAGCTGCGCCGGCTGGCAAGCCCATGCACAAGGCGCTCGATGGTGCTATCATTGTGTTTCAGAGGAAAAATCCATGAGCAAAGAGCAGGGTGCAAAGCCCAACAATGATGGGGTGACGGAAGATCCGGCAGAGCGCGAAAACCCTGACGCCTTCGACTACGAGGATTGCCGACCGCTCCAGTCGGGGGATAAGACGGGCATCACGCTCTCTGACGAGTTCATGGCCCGCTTCAAGCGCTAAAAAAACCCCGGACATGCCGGGGTTTTTCTTGTGTTCCTGTCAGCCGCATGCGGCCATCATTAGGTCATCGACCAAAGGTTCCCCCGCGCTCGCGGGGATAGGCCCAAGTGTGCTCATGGCTGCACCTCGCCGCACCATTTGTCCAGCAACTCATCAAAAGGTACGCCGCTGCTGATGTTGGCCCGGAATAGGTCGGCAAACTGCGGCACGTTCATTTTGCGCATCTTCTCGTACCTGGCATGGCTTATTGTCAGCCGCTCCACTTCCCCGATCAGGGCCAGGATTGCGGCGGGGTTGGCGAGGGCGATGTATTCAGAGTCACATTCAGGCCAAGAAAGGCTGGTTTCGCTGAATCTGACAAAATCACCGTCTATGCTCGCGGCACAAACTGCGCTTACCAATCCGCCGGGGACGCGGTGGGATATTGACGCGATTGGGGTAACTGGACTGCCATCTGCGCAGCGTAATTTCCGCATTTCATTTTTCCCGGCAAAAATATAGGCCCAAGGCCCCGGCGTTGCTTTTTCCGCCGCCGCCTTCAGTGCTGAAATCTGGTCAGGGGTCATCATGGCTTGCGTTCTCCTATCAATTTTGTCAGCACTGCGCCAGTCTGGTGGATGGCGTCAACGCGATTCTTGTACGGGCCTTTGTACGGCAGGCCGGCAGCAGTGTCCATGTCGGCGTGGGCTTCATGCCAAGCGCCAATGGCGCCCCAGATGGCGTTAACGTCACGGGCATCATGTGCTGCCAGCGCCTCGCGCAGCGTGTGTGCTTCTGCATTCATGCAGCCCTGCGGAAAGTATGCATTCAGCAAGGCCCGCGCCGCTTCGGCAAGCTGGTCAGTCATGGCCTTGCTCCTTTCGAGAAATGCCTATCTCAGTTGCCGCCTCGTAAAGCGCTTTCCAGCGCTCGGCAGACATTCTTTCTTCGGGGAAGTGCCGGATTCCGCAGCAAGCACAATTTATTGTGTGCTCGTAAAACACCACAAAAGGTAAAAGCGCATTTCGCAACATGGCAAGCTGGTACTCGTATTCCTTTTTCTGGTAGGCTGCGCCGGATAGATAGTGCCTGGCAATGCCCCGCATGGATTCAGGGCTATATTCCACCTCAACGCTTGCATATTCATTCGCTCTAGCTTGTGCCTTAGTCGTCATCACCCCACCTCCTTCTTCATCGCATCCAGCACCGCGTCAAGCGGCGTGGGGCCGCTGCCTTGCGCGGACATGTCACCCTTAGTCGTCAAGTTAACAACATAGCATTTGTACGGCTCTAAATTAATCCGCTCAAAAATGACCCGCTTGGCTTTCGCATATCCGTTTTCCAGCAGCCACTCCAGCGCCCGCTCTTTTTCTTCGAGGGCGGCGATTTTATTGGCTATTTCAGCTTTGATAATATTCGCCCTTGCCGCCTCTTCGCCACACAGTCCGAAGTTGCAGCCTTCCAGCGCCACCCCGGAGCCTCTGCAGCGCGTACCGTACTGCTCAACCAACTCCGTAATCTTGCTCACGTCCCTACTCCTGCGCCATCTTCTACCCACGAAAACTCGGCGACCGGGAAATGGGCGCGGCAACCAACGCAAAAAGTGCCACTGTAGAAAAATGGGTCTCTTGCGTATGTTTCGCACAGCGCCAGTCCCATTTTTGTCTCGGTTCCACACTTTGAATGGATGTAGGCCCGACGAAGTGGGCGAATAAACCCCTTGGCGCGTTCTTCCGGTGTCAGCACTACATACGCCTTTTGCATCCCGGTGGCAGGGTCTATCTCTCTGTGGTCTGGTGTCACTGGTCTGCCGTCAGTAAGACATGTTTTAGTCTCGTTTTGCATTTTCACACTCCGTATTAGCGGCTTCGATGATGGGCGAAAGATCAGACACCCATTCGTATTCGACTTTGAGCAAAACGTAATCCTTGGTAATGCCGGGATGTTGCGTGTAGACCCGCTTTGCTCGATCAAGATGCTTTATGAAGATTCCCAGTTTCCACCCATCAATCATAACAGCGGCTTTTTTAGCCATCACTCACCCCCTGCCGCATCTTGGCCGGCCATTGCGGCGTCGATTGCTGCTTCGACCATTTCGATGGTTTTGTTAACGCAGCCGTTGCCGAAAAAGTCGATTACCAAACTTACTTCATAGTGCTTGCGTAGCCACTGATACCGCCGCGCATCCTTCACATCTGCCGCCGTGATGGTGGTGCACAAGCTTTCATCGGTCATGGAGTGTCGAAGTGCCACTTGAAGCCACGGTGCGTAGTTCTGCGCCAGCAACGTATCCTTTACGGCTTTTGCATCCCATTCCAGCGGACTAGTTACAGTCATGAGCCATTCCTTCCCGTTGAACACGTCCCATAGGGCACATACCATCTCGGGATATTCCGGCAGCACCACCACGCACCGGTTCGCCTCAAGATCAGCGATGCGCTTGCTAAGTCTGCCTATTTCGCCCTGTTTATCGTCGCACTTGTACGCCTCGATATACGCCACGTAACCGTGTGCCCGATGGCAGACAACGTGCATGGTTCCTGCCAGCGTTTTCTCGCCGCGCAGTAGCTGGGTGTCGGCAGGAAGTTTCAGTTTTTCTCTGATCCACCGGGCTTCGTATTCCAACTCAGCGATACGCGCCTGCAAGGCGTCGATCTCGGGCTGGCGCAATTTCCAAGCCTTCCACGCACCGCGCAGCCAGTGGTCGCAGTAGCCTTCCGGCCCTGCGTCGCGCTCGTTGTTGAAGAACGTAGTCGAGACGTACCCGACAGCCACAAGTGCCGCCTCAAACTCCGCCCGCATCTTCTCGCTCATGATTTCACCTGTTTCAGTGCTTCGATTGCTCTTTCGAGCGCGCGCGACAGCCAGCGGATACGGTCCTTGGCAGCTGTCAGGTAGACAATCGGCATTTTTGCCTTACCGGCAATCACGTCATCCATCTTCGGATACTCATTGCCATGCATGAAGACGGCATTGGCAAGCTCGTCATCCGTCATATTGCCCAGCGAAAGCTGCGAGCGCTCACCGTCATAATGGCCTGCGTGCGGGTCTTTCTCTCCGGTCACTTTCCAGTGAGAGGATGGGGTGCTACCGCTATCAGCTAGCGGCGCAGCTTCGAGCATGGCTCTGTAGATATTTTTGGTGTCGCCGTCGCCGGTCAGTGTATGTTTCGGCAAGATAAATACCGCGCGCAGCATCGCCTCTGTCGGCTCGACCGGCACAATCCGATGTGTTGCCATGTTTATGGCAGAGTCCCGCAGCCGCTCCAACTCATCGATCAGAGCAAGCAGTTCTTCCGGGGTAATAATGACGATTTTTGGATTAGAACGAAGCCCACTGTTTGCAATGCGCCGCAGCGATTCAATCTTATCGTGGGTCATGACTTTACTCCTTCCATCTGCCGAACCCCTGCAAAAGCCACCATGCGCTTATAGATATCCTTGATCGTAGTCCAGGGGATATCCTTCTTGTTGGTCACCGTGCCTTCGTTGTCGCAGGTGGTGCAGGCCGTCTGCGAGAGGCCATCGTCAACGAAGCCGGAGCCGCCGCAGTCCTGACACTCTTCGTCAACATCGACATGAAACTCGCCGATGCACTCCCGCTTCATTTTGTTGGTCACGTCGGCATCGCCGTTCGCGCGAATCAAAACGGCTTTGGCTTTCCATCCCTTGGGTATGGCAGCCTGCATCTTAATAAAGGCCTGCAGGAAGCGGGATGCGTAGGCCGTGGTCGATTCGACGGTGTTGTAGGCATCATCTTCATGGCCAACAGCGATGGTCTTCTCATAACCCAGCAAGGAATTCGCTGTATCTGCAATATCGCCGAGTTCAAAGCCTTCAGGAAGCACCATAAGCGCTTCTCTTTTTTCCGTTAACTGTTCGGTCAATATTTTCACGCTATCAGTGGCTTGCTTATCGCGCATAATCATCCAGTCACGAACAGCATTTACTGATTCAGCAGTTCCATAAACGTAAAGGCCGCTTTCGCTTTCACCAACCTCAAGACGATTGACCGTTGTTGTCCATCCATCAGGAACGACGATACCCATAGCCGTCATGGCCAGCGTGAAAAACCGGTCAAAAAACTTCGGAACCATGGTTTCATATTCAGGCCGGCCGCTGACAGGAAAACCCAATTCCGTATCAAGATGATCAGTCAGGGCCTGCGTGCCATCGTGTACCGCATGCCATGCCTCGTCGAAGTCAAGACGCACGCTGTCGGTATCTCCGCCATGGATGGCCGCCACCATGAAACGGCAGAGCTGATCGTGCATATGCGCCTTGAGCGCTCCATCCTCGCGGCCGTCAGCATTGGAAATCAGATACTGCGTACAATCGCGCTCGAGGGCGGCCCAGCAGGCATTTTTCAGGTAGGTGAGGCTCATTTTGTGGTTTCCATCTTGTAGGCGCCTATCTTTCCTTCGCCACACGCGCATTTATAAAAACCGCGCTTTGAAAGCTGAATAGTGCTGAGTGATTCCTGCCGGATGGTCACGTTTTTTACGAACGTCCATTTATGGCGAGTACCATTGGTACATTTTTTCATTTCGTCACCTTTCTTGCCGCCTTGCGCTCCGCCTTCTCGCGCTCGGTATAAACCCGGTGGCACTCCGCGCTGCAAAAGCTTTTGTTATGCTGCGCGTGCACCTTTCCGCATTCGAGACAGGACTTTTTCCCGTCTCCCTTTTTATTGAACTGGGGCTGGCGCTCGGCTGGCATACCGCCAAACATGGCGCCAGTCATCCCAGCGATAAGCCTTAAAATGCTGATTCTTGCCATTGTTACCTCAGAAGGGGATATCGCTTTCGCTGAGCACGGCATTGCTGCCGTACTGCTCAATGCGGTCCAACTCGTAGGTGGCGCGCGGGCCAAACGCCAGCTTCAGCCACAGGCGGCGGAAAACTTCGATGGAGTCGCGGCCACGCTCCAGAATCATCGTGGTGGCCGTGGTCACTTCACAGAAGCAAACCCCCATGATGTACTTGATGCAGATGGAGTAGTTGTCGGCTTCAACGAGAGTAGGCAGGATGCGCTGGAACATGCCCAGGTTATCCGGGTCACCATGGGCCGCATAAAGCTTCTCGAAAACATTACCGACCATCACGCCATCCATCTGGTCGACGGTGCGCCGCGTGGATGGGTCGGATTTGTCTAGCGAGTTGGCGTGATCGGCGATGATGGGGGCCAGCATCCGCAGCAGTGTGCGCGTCTGCTCGTCCAGCAGGTAGAGCACGTTATTCAGCTTCTTGGCCTCGTCATGGTCAAGCTCTGCCAGTCGGGCCTTCAGCGCGTTCAGCATGGACGAGTAGTACCAGCCGATTTCAAAGGCGCCAGCGCCGAAAGCCTTCAGCGATTCCTTGCCTGAAGCCTTGAGTCCGTCAATGGTATCGCTGACGTTGTGCAGCTTGTCGGCCGCGATAACCAGCAGCGCATTGTCCTGCACATACACAGGATTGTGCATACACAGCAAATAGGACTGCTTGCGGTCCATCCAACTGCGCTTTTTTCCAAAGCTATCGAACTTCTTTTCAGAGCACGAAATGACAATGTTTTTTACGGCGATGTCGAGTTCACCAACCAATTTCCAGTAGTGCGGCTCACAATCCTCCTTCACATCATGAAGGAGCGCAGCAGCTATCTGGGCTTCTGACCCGCCAGCCATTGCCACGATGCTGGCGACCGCGACAGGGTGCCCGATGTAGGGCACGCCGCTGACTTTGCGGACCTGGCCAGCATGGGCGGCCTCGGCCACTTGCATTGCCGCCACTGTGAGCGGTGTCGTACAGAAGGAAGGGGTTATCATGTGATTGCTCTCCGGTTATCCATTGCTCGACTTTATCAAATTTGAGTAAACACAAGCAAGCGGTAATGTATAAAAAAAGATGAAACGCGCTGCCTTCCGTTCGGTTGGGACGGTATTCTTGATGCCATGAAGATAGCCAAGCCACTGCTCATAGATATAGGTTCGCTCGCTCCCGGCCGGACAGACCAGGTGCTGGACGTGATGTATAAGGCCATCGGCGACCCGCCCGGCGAGGATGCCGATATCTGGCATGAGCACCCGTCTGCCTTCGTGCGCCTGCTGGTGGAACTCTTTACTAAGCGCGGCCTGACGCGGATAGCTGGCATTCACGCGGAGTTGTCCGCATGGCTGGCCGGCGAGAAGCACAATCCGTCCCTGCGCCGGGAGCCCCGGCCCGGCGAGGTGGCGCGCTGGACCCCGGCTGAGTTGAAGCTGGCGCGGCTGTACCTGGAAAGCCTGCCCCGCGACCAGTGGACGCTGGACGATTGGAGCCTGTTGATAGATTGCACGGTCGAGCGCTACATGCCGACCGTGGTGGTGCGCGAGGAAGCACAGTGGCTGGCGGCCAAGGCCTTCATGATGGGCGCCGTGCAGGCTGCCATGGGCACTGTAACGGACCCGCAGGCAGCGGTTGTCGTCAAACATCTCCCGTCCTCTGTGGATAAAGCAGTGGATGAATTCGGGCTGAGCAAGCTTCAGTCTTCTGTTTTGCGGTATGGAGCCGCCCGGTGCGCGGAGAATGTCCGTAACATGGGCGATGCTGTCCGCCACCGGCTCCGTACAGTCATCATGGCGCACCAGGAAGGGGTCATGCTGGGTGACAAGCTGGCGACTGCTCATAGTCTCCAGACTCAGCTTTTTGACGCTTTTGGTAGCCTGAACCGGGACTGGCGCCGCATTGCGGTAACAGAAGCCGGCGAGAATGCGAACCAGGGCCTGATAGCCAGCCTGGCGCCCGGCGCGCGCGTGCAGCGAGTGGAGCGGTATGCTGGGGCCTGCCCCTTCTGCCGCAAGATAAACGGTGTCATCATGCGCGTGGCCAGCGCCAGCGATGAGACACTGGACGGTGACACTCAGGTATGGCCCGGCAAGACCAACATCGGCCGGTCAGCGGCGCCGCGCAAGCGCGTGGGTGATGTGCTGATTGAGCGCTCCGCGGCTGAGCGCTGGTGGGTGGCGGCCGGCGTGCAGCATCCGCATTGCCGGGGAACTTGGCTGTCGCTGCCAGGCATGACGGACGTGATGACGGATGCTGACGCAGCGCGCCAGTCCAGAATGGATAAGTGGCTGTCTGAACTTAATTTGCAGGATTTGAAATGATAATTTTCCTGAAGGGCCATGTTGATGAACACCAGCGCCACTTGAAAAACGGAAAGGTTGTGCTTGTCCGCGCGCATGATCGGCTGACTAATCCACAGAGCCATGAAGATATCCGTGAGGCGATTGGTCGCCATGCTGAGGCTATGGGATTGGAAACGGATCGCCATAGCAGCGGTATTTCATCGTCACAATACCTGACGGTAACGCATCGTCTTAATGAAGACGATTCTGGTAAAGACTACAAAATCCGTATATCCGACCATGTTTTGCCACCAACCTATAAAATGATGAATGGTGAGGCAGACTACGAAGTTTCGGTGCCAGGTAAAGAGCATCAGGATACCCACGGAGAATGGTCAGATGCTATAGACTTTCTCTCTCGCCGTACCGGCAAGCCAGTACCAAAGACAGTACAGGCCCGCATTGATCGTCTCAAGCAGGAAGAGGCCGACAAACAAGCTATGCTGCGAAGATACCAAGAGGAAGCAGTTGCCAGGCTCAATGCAGGGCAGGCTGAAAAGGCAAATATGCTTGCTGCTGCCGAAAAGTCATCCAATCCAGAAGTGGTCGATGCTCTGCATGAATTGAATATCATTCTTGAGGAACTTAAAGACAAGAATGTTACGGGGAACCGTAGGAACAAACTGAATCTGCGCCGTGATAAGAGACTTCTTGTAATAAAAGAATTACTGAGTGCACAACCAATGGCAAAGGCAATTGTATTCATGAAGGCCACAGCCGCAGAAGCTGCCGCCGTCATCCGCGACATTCCCAAGCAGAAGAAAATCCCCATGGTGCTGGCGCCGGACGCCTTTACCCCCACCACTCTCCCTGCCCAGCCGGTCTACATGCTGACGTTTCAGGGCATCGACGTGGCTATTGAAAACCGCGAAGGTAGCGTGCGCTCCGGGGTAGATCCAGACGGCAAACCCTGGCAGACGCGGATGCTTTACCCCTACGGCTATGTCAGCCGCTCCGAAGGCGCCGATGGTGACGAGGTAGATTGCTATGTAGGGCCCAGCCAGCAGGCCGAGAATGTCTACGTCATCCACCAGCGCAAAGCCGGGAAGTGGACGGAGTATGACGAAGACAAGTGCATGCTGGGCTTCGATAGCATCGAGGACGCCAAGCTGGCCTACATGAAGCACTACAATGACCCGCGCTTTCTCGGTGAGGTAACGACAATCCCTGTCGCTGAGTTCAAGCGCAAGGTGGCGGCTACAAAGAAAGCACCCGGCATGATCAAGGCGCTTGTCGTGTTCCCAGCCGCGCAGACTGCTACAAAAAAATAAGGGTGAGCCATGATTGTCTTTCTCAAGGCTGAACAGTTTGGCCTGTTTGATGTTCCCACACTGGTCCATGGCTCCGTGAGCAAGACCGGTGTGGTGACCGCTCCGCATGTGCGCATGCAGAAAAAGCGGCTGGACGTGCATGCGCACAAGCCTGCGCACGCTGCCATTGCAGAGCCTGACCTGTTTGCTGAGCCGCAGCCTATCGAGCCGGCACCAGCGCAACTGGCGGCAAAGCAGCCTGAGCCGGCCCCGGCCCCGGCCCCGCTGACGCTGGAGGATATGGTGGCAAAGCTCGGCAAGGACCGTATTGCCCAGGTCATGGAGCGCGGCACCCCGGATGAGAAGGAGACATTGATTGGCCTGATCGCCAATGCTGTTGGTAAGCCCCACAAGGAAGCGCGCGCGGCGCTGGAGAGCATGTTTCCTATCGCTCTGGTGCCGGTGCCGAGCGAGTCAACCCTCGTCGAGCACGTCACCGGGCGAGGCAAGACCTTGCGTGGAGTGATCGCCTCCGACTGGTCGAAAGATGAGGCCATGCTGGTTGACCCCTATACCTTCAAAAAGGACGGCGGCTGGTTTGTCCGTGAAAAGCATCTTATCGATGGCCAGCTACCACCTCTGCCGTTGCCGTCTCCGGTCAACCCTACATCTCCCGCCTCCTTTGCTGCCCCGCGCGAACCTGAGCCTGAGCCGGCGCCGGCCGCGCGCTCCGTCGACCTGGAGCAGCCATTTGATGCTGCCGCAGCTCCAGCCTGGGGCGTGAGTGCCGGCGTCACCCAGTCCCAGCGCAAAGAGTACAACCGGCAGGCCCAGGCTATTGTCGCCAATGGTGGCCCCCAGGATGCGGCCGAGCGCCAGCTGCTGACCATGTATTCCGGGAATGGCGGCATTGGTGACAGCCTCAACGAGTATTACACAGACCCCAAGGTCGCCGCGGCCATGTGGCGCGTGCTGCGCCAACTCGGCCTGAAGGAAAACGCCACGGTGCTCGAGCCGTCCTGCGCCACCGGGGTATTCCTGGAGACGGCGCCGGCTGCAGCTACCGTCACCGGCGTCGAGTTGGACCCGGTTAGCGCCAAGATTGGTCAGGCCCTGCACGGTGCCAAGCATGAGGTGCTGAATTCGAGCCTGGAGCGCTTCGCCACTCAGGATGGCCGCCAGTTTGATGCGGTGATTGGGAATGCGCCGTTCGGGCTGCGCGGCTCCATGCTGGCCGACGACAAGCGCCACCTGAAGACCGCTGAGGCCTATTTCCTGGATACCTCGCTGGACAAGTGCAAGTCTGGCGGTATCGTGGCCATGATCGTGCCCACCGGCGTCATGGACGGCAAGAATAACCGCGGTCTGCGTGAGCGCCTGCTGCGCAAGGGTGAGTTCCTGGGCGCCCAGCGTATGCCCAATACTGCCTTCGAGCACGGACATACCGAAGTTACTACCGATATCGTCTACCTGCGCAAGCGCCCGGAGGATGTGGCGGCCGCCCTTGAGCGGGTAGAGCAGGCTGACCTGCAGCGCATTGGTGTATGGGATGCCGATTTTCTGGCCGGCAAATATTTCACCACCAGGGGTGCGCCCAATATCTTTGGCAAGCAGGAGGCCGGCTGGCGTGCAAAGGCCGGCATCGGCTCAGACATTACTGTCAATGGCAGCATGGAGGGGGTGCCTGATGCGATTGCCGAGTTTGAGCCGGACAGCCGCGCGCAGGGCCCTGCCGACATGCCCAAGCTGCTAGAGCTGTTCCAGGAAAGCGACCATCCCCAGCTGATGGCCAACAGTCGGCGCCGCGCGTACACCGCGGCCAAGCCCGGCGACGTGCGCACTATTGATGGTGTGGCGTATGTCCTGCAGGGCGATCCGCCTCGCTGGCACCGCGTTGAAGACGTAGCCGCCACCAGCGGCATGGCTGATGCCGCCCGGCTCGCCACGCAGATAGGCCAGTTGATTCAGGCGCACGAAGAGGGCGAGGAAACCGACCATAAGCCCGTCATGCAGGCTCTGGAGGACTGGGTAAAGGCCCATGGTATCCCGTCGAAAAACCCTGAACTGCTGCTGGCCGCCAAGAGCGACAAGAGCCTGTATCGGCTGATTGGTTCGGTCGACCCCACCGGCAAGTTCTCCGATATCGTTTCCGGCAGAGCCCCGCGCAAGCTGGCCGGCGACTTTGATACGGTGGCACAGGGTCTGGCGCTGCAAAAGGGATCGTTTACGGCTGGCGACCTGGCTGCCAAGCTCGGCCGCAAGGATGCTGATACCGTGCTGGATGAGCTGTACGCCTCGGCAGACTATGCCCTGCTGCCGGACTCCAGCTGGACCACCATGAACCAGTTCGCATCCGGTGACCTGTGGTTGCGCTATGACGCGATGAAAAAGGTTCTGGATAACGACAAGCTTCCGCCCGAGCAGCAGCGCAAGTTCTCCAGCCAGTTGGAAGCCATCGAGCAGGCTATCGACCCCAAGTCCCTTGAGGATGTTGAAGTCGAGCTGAACAGCGCATTCCTGCCGCTGTATGTGCTGGAGGCCTTCCAGAACCACAAGCGCGATGAGTACCTGGAAAAATCCCCAGGCGCGATATCCTGGCTGACCCCGACGGAAATCACGCTGGACCATGCCATGTACAAGGTGCATGGCGGCCTGAATGTCGATCTTCTGGAACGCTACCTGAACCGTAACCGCGTGCAGAAAAAAGAGCTCCCCACCATCGAGGAATGGAATCAGGAGTTCAAAGAGTGGCTGTGCACGTCGGAGTATCGTGATTCGGTGGAGGCCCTGTATAACCGCAAGTTCCGCGGCTACCGGCCGGAAGTCTTCAGCGATGAGACGATGGATATTCCCGGCATGGTCACAGCCGGCCTGAAGCAATACCAGTACGGCGGCCTGCGCTGGGCATTGCAGCGCGGCAAGGGCATTGTTGCTGCTGACGTTGGCCTGGGCAAGACCGTGCGCGGGCTGATGCTGGCGCGCATGGCGAAGATTACCGGACAGGCTAAGTGCCCAGCCCTGACGGTGCCGAAGTCGGTACTTGCCAACTGGGTATCCGAGGCAAACCGGTGGTTCCCCGGCTCCCGTATTATGGTGATAGGCGAGACATACAGCACTGACAAGGATGGTGAGCTGAAGGGCGTCACCGATAGTCCCGACGTGCGCAATCGCAAGCTGCATGAGCTGACGCAGAACGATTACGACTTTGTGCTGTTTTCTGCCCCTGCGTTTGAAGATATCGATATCAATCCGATCATGAAGGAAGAATACGCGCAGCGGGACTTCTTTGACCAGCGGGCAGCCGCACTGAAAAATGCCGGAGACAAAAAGCGCAATAAAATCCGCGAGGCATACAATCAGGCGCTGGCAAACCGCGATATCGGCAAGCGTACTGACGCCATTTACTTCGATGATCTGCCTATCGACATGCTGATCATCGACGAAGGCCATGCCTACAAGAACCTGTTTAAAGCCAAAAACCGTTACGGCGAGAGCCCGAAGTTCCTTGGCGGCCAGGGTGAGAGCCAGCGCGCCATGGATATGCACTTCAAATCCATGCATATTCTGGAAAAGTCTGGCGGCAAAAACATGTACATGCTGACGGCCACCCCGACGAAAAACAGCCCGCTCGAGGTGTACTCGATGCTGAGCTATATTGCCCCTGAGGCCTTCGAGCGCATTGGTATTCGCAACTCCGAAGAATTCCTTGACCGCTTCTGCGTGTTCGATACCGATACCATCTACACTCTCAGTGGTGGCTTTGAGCCGGATACGCTGGTGACGACGGGCTTCAAGAACCTCGATGAACTGCGTGAAATCATGAGCCGGTACATTGACCGGAAGACGGCTGAGGATGTTGGCCTGGTGCTGCCGACCCGCGACGACAAGATGCACTTCCTGGAAATGAGCGACATGCAGCGGTCGGTATACAACGGCCTGCGCGCGGAGCTGGCGGAATCACAGAAGGATGGCGATGCCACCGGCGATGCTCATATCTTCAGCATCATGAACCGGATGCGTCTGGCTGCGCTCGATCTGGAGTTGCTGGACCCGCATCTGTACAAAGGCCAGAAAAGCCCCAAGTACGAAGAGTTGGCGAAAAACGTCAAAGCCATGTGGGAGGGTGAGAAGGGCAGCCAGGTTATCTTTGCTGATGCCGTTGACGCACACGAAAAAATCCGTGATTCACTGATTGCGCTGGGCATCCCAAAGCACAAGATTGCCATCGTCAATGCGGAAGTCGCCAAAACATCGATGCAGCGCCAGAATATTGCCGAAGGCTTCAACAACGGCAAATATGACTTCGTGATCGGCAATACCGACGTGATGGGCGAGGGCATGAACCTCCAGAAGCGCACCACGGATATCCACCACCTGGATATTCCATGGAACGCGGCCATCATGCAGCAGCGCAATGGCCGCGGGCTGCGCCAGGGCAACATCAATGAGTCGATGCGTATCCACACCTACCTGAGTCGCGGCACGTTCGACGGCTACCGCTGGCAGTCCATGAACGCGAAAAAGGACTGGCAGGATCTACTGTGGCACGGCGGCGACAAGGTGGAGAACCTGAACAAGGAAGGCGGCCCGGTCAGCAAAGATGAAATGATGATCATGCTGGCGGAAGACCCGGAAGCCGCGCGCGTGGCGATGAGCGAGAACAAGGCAGCTGTCACGGAGCGGTATGACGCGCAGCAGCGTGCCAGCCTGGTCCATGAATTCAGCCGCTTTGCCACCCTGCGCTCCAGCTATGCCAAGGTGAAGGACAAGAGCTCCCCGTCGGCACTGCGCCTCAAGACCGCGATGGACCGGACCAAGAGCGCCTTGCAGGCCAATAAATACCTGGTCGACAAGGACGTGCTCGAGCACGCTGGCGCCGCCATCATCAACCCGAATACCGGCAAGGCCTTGATGGTCGGCCGCGGGGTGGAGCGCATGGACGAGGCTAGCCAGCCTGAAAAGCTGGTAATTACCGGCGTCGATACATCCACCGGTACCCTGAAGTGCCGCGCTTATGGCGTGCCTGATGCGCCTTCCATTTATGTGTCGCGTGATGAGCACCAGGGCCTGACTGACTTTGCTTATGACCCGGTGGAAGAGGGCCATATCATCGCGCGCAAGGTAGACGAGCAGATCAAGGATGGCAGCCTGAACGCCAGTAGCCCGTCTGAGCTGCGCAAGGTTCCGCATCATGTCCTGACGGAGCTTTACCCCACGCTCCAGCAGCACCTGAAAGAGCGCGCCAAGAGCTGGAATTACGCCACCCGCGCGTCAGGGTTCGCCATGGTGAAGGACGGCAAGCCCTACATCGCAAAGACTGGTGAAGCTCGCAAGGTTCTGGATTCTGCCGATATCATGCTGCCTACCCCTGAGCATCGTGCGCTGGCTATTCAGGGTTACATCGACCGGCAGAATGACCGCGAGTTAAAACAGGATTACACTGCCTCCAACTCGAGTCGTTCTGGTCATGGCTACAACATTCCCAGCCCGGTGAAAATAACAACATCGTATGGCATGAATGGCGGCGGCTATCGTGATGAGCACAAAAACCCATGGATTGATGCTGGCAAAGAGCTGTTTGGCTCTGAGTTCGAGGAAGAGGCGCACCAGGCATACATGCAGCACGCACTGGCCGCTGCCAACAAGGCAACTGACCTGAAGGGCGTGATATCTGCGCTGGCGCCGACCATGAAGGTGGAGTACGGCAAGTACACATGGCCGAAAGAATCGCTGGCCTATATGTACCGCCGCGCGCAAGAGCATGGTGCCCTGCACCCGGATGCATTGCGGTCTGATCATATCCCGATGCTGACGAAGTATCAGAGCGAGGAAGCTCCGCTGCTGGGTAACTCAAAGTCGTCGCTGAGCACTCTTCTGCGCCTCGCCTTCATGTCCGGCCATCATGACCTGGCCGCAGCGATGGTAGTGGCGGCAAAGGATATCCCGGCCAAAACCAAAGCCGATGCCCTGGACCAGTTGCTTGTCGGTATCGACAGTGGCACCCGTAACCCGCTGGTGGGCGCCGTCAAGGCCGGCCATCGCCAGGCCATGGCCGTGCTCGAGGGCATGCGCCACCTACTAAAAAATGACGATGGTAGTCTCGACGTACACGATATACTCGAAACTTCGATCAGCCATCAGTTTCCGAACCTGAAGGGGACACTGGGAGAGCGCATTGATTCCGCCATCAAAAAGTACAACGCAGGGGGTGAGGCATAATGGCTACTGAAGAGGAATTTATCCCGCCATCGAAGTTTGCCTTCTCCACGTTGCAGCTGCTGATGGAGCAGCCGGCCCGGTACCGGAATTACGGCGTGTACTGGTTCTTTGTGAAAGCGCTGCTCAAGGAGTTCTACACGAAAGAAAATCTGTACCTGCTGGGCGATTACATGAATCCGGCGGTGATCGCCATGATGCCGGAGCACAAAAACCTGCAGGAGGCCCTGCGCGCCACCATGGAAACCTATAACAATAACGCCACATGGAACATGAACAGCCCATCAGTGACGGCACCCGATGGCGAGCAAATCACGCTCTATGACGAGGATGTTGGGCTGTAGCTGCGTAGTGACAGCACAATAAGCTGGCCGGCCCCTGGGGCTACCTCTCTCCAGCCCATCATGGATGAAGCAGGGGCCGGACTGATTCCATACAGCGGACCGCGCATGATTATTGCCCTTTTTAAATACGCTATTCTCCCGGAGGCGATGGCTAAGGCCATGTCGCTGCCGGCTGGTGCCCGCTGGATAACCGTTCATCCAAACGGCAAGGAAGAAAAGGGCGTCCCGGTCATGATCCAGGAAACCGCCAGCGGTTCCGGCGTCTACCATGTGATCGGTGGCGCTGGGGGCAAGCTGAACTATCTGAAACTGCGCGGCGTTAAGTCCGAAAAGGACTATCAGCAGGACGTAGCACAGAAACAGCGTGATCGTCGTGAGGCTCAGCGCGAGCAGACCAAAAAGGACCGCGAGCAAGGTATCGCTCCAGCCAAGCAGGCCGCCAAGGAAGCTATCGACTTCCAGCATAAGCAGCAGCAGCAGAAGTTCATCAATACGGTGGCTGAGGCTGTTGGCTGGAAGCCCGAAGAGTTGACATTCAAAGAGGATGAGCACCCTGGGCTGTCTGACGCAGCGCTGGCGAAGGCCCGCGACATGCACCACCGTGCGCTGGTGGAAAAAGCCAATTCTATTGTGGATAGCCAGCGCCAGGCCCTGCTGGCAGATGCTGAGACACGCGAGGAAGCTGGCCTTGGTGGTGTGCCGCTCGAGTCAACCTCTCCTGACAAAATATCGGTTGCCGACCTGGACCCCGTGCGCACTGAGGATAAAGGGTTTGGTTTTGCCACGAACTACGGCGAGCGCGCAGAGGCGCAAGGCCTGTCCCCAGAACACCTGAAGGCAGAGGCGCAGCAGTTGCGCGAGGATAAGCTCGCCACCATGACTGCGCCCCAGCGCAAGGCCGCCATCCAGCGGGGCGAAACCGCCAAAATGGTCAAGGAAGAGTTGCAGGGCCTGCGCCCGGATATCCCTGATGTAAAGGAACCCCTGGTGGACGCCAAAAAGGCCGTGGAGTTGCTGAAGGCACAGAAAGCGCTCCAGCAGGTGGCGCGCAAGGCTCAGCAGGCCAAAAAGGAGCTCAAGACGGCCACTGAGGTAAAGGCCTACGTGCTGGAGGTTGGCGCTGAGCCGGATGAGGCGGCACTCAATGAAGACCTGATGAATGACTTGCGCACAATCAAGACCAGGGCGTTTTTATCTGAAATAGGCCGCACCGGCGCAGACCCGGAGGCGGTGCTCGGGAAGCATCTGGGTATTGGTGCCTTCAACTCCGTGAATGCGCTGGCGCTGGCCGCCGGTGGCGATGCACTGGTCGACCGGAGCGTGGTCGACGTGCTTGGTGTGGCGGGCGCCGCCCAGGTACTGGCGCGTCGGCTGAAAACCGATCTTTCCCCGGATGAATACGAAAAGGTCACGGATGGTATGCAGGCCTTCCACCTGCACCATTACCTGTCGGCCACGGACGATGCCCTGAAAGAAGCGCGCGATCTCCAGGACGAGGCCAAGGATATCGTGCTTGGCGCAGCCGCCACCGGCGACGACTTTGCCGCAGCGCAGGAACTGAACCGGCGCAAGGGGGAGGCACTGCGCACAGCGAATGCCATTCTTGGCCGTACCTTGGGTGAAATGGAGGCGAATGCTGCGCTGGTCGTTGCGCTCAAGCAGGGCGCCAAGAATCAGGTGCAGGTGCCGCTCGGCACCCTATCCCCGGAGGCTGCCATCAAGCAGGTGCGGGCTATCGGGCTCCAGCGGGGAGACTACACTCTGACAGCCGTTGGCAATGAGCGCTTCCTGACCGTCAATGGCGAGGGCATGGACCGGCTGGCAAAGCCAGTTGACCGTGCCAGCTTGCAGCAGGTGCGCAGGAACCTGAGCATCATGAAAGGGGCGCTGGATGAGGATGACTGGTTACCCAAAGGCTTTGCCTCTCGGCCTGACCTGGCGATGAGCGTCAAACCAGGTACTGCGCCAACGCTGGCCAAGCCGTTCGATGCCGCCGGGCCCGACCTGGAGCAGTCCCTGCAGGACTATATTGGTGGCCGGGCAGCTGATGGCGACCTGCCATCGGCCATTCTCGCCGATGTGCAGTCAGCTGACTTCTTCCAGCGGGTGGGGCCGGAGCGGGCTGAGCAGTACCGTCAGGCGCTGGACGCCATCGCTCCGCTCAAGGATGCCGAGGGAAAACAGCAGACGGCCGAGTCGCTGGCTCCAGCTTTCGATAAGATGGCAGACGCCTTTGTCGATAAGCATTACGGCAGCGCGCGCTCCCCGCTCAACAAGCAGCGCATCAACGTCGACCAGACATCGGTGGAAGCCCTGCACCGGGCGCTGGCGGCTGAGCCTGCCGGCGTTCCAGCCTATAAAGAGGTTGGCGAACTCACTCCGCAGGACCAGGGTGCGCTGCGTGACTTCTTCTATTCCCATGTCGCCAAAGAGGAACCGGGCGCCGCCGCCGCGCGCAAAGAGCTGGAGACACATGCTGCGGATGAGCCCGAAAAGGAAACCGTCGACATGTTTGGCGACAGCGCCATAAACCCTGACTGGCAAACCTGGAGCCAGCGCGGCGACGAGCTCAAGGCGCAGGCTGATGCCGGCCTGAACTGGTCGAAGTATGTGCAGGGTATGCGCAGTCCTGAGCACGCCTATTCCGCCATTCAAGACCTGGTGCGCTCCAAGATTGGCAAGGGCTTTGCTGATGCGCACAACCGCCTGCGCCCTGAGTCGCCTATAAAACTGGGCAAGACCACGGTGCGGAATAACCGGGCCCACCTTGATACGGTAGATCCGGCCGCGCTTGAGGCGCGTATGCAGAAAGAGCGGGAGCTCGTTGATACCCTGCGTGAGCGTAACCAGGAACGGTATGCCGCCGGCTCCGTCGCCGACAAGCTGGACGCGGCCCGCGAGGAACAGGCTGCCTTCGAGCAGAGCCAGATGGGTTTCTTCTCCAGTGAACCGCTGGCCGCGCAGGATGGCGGCTCCCCGGCAGATACCCCGCTGGGTGCCGATGAGCGCCACACACTAGGGCATGAGGCTGAGCGCCAGATTGCCGGCATGATGAGTGTGGTGGGCAAGAACTTCAAGCCAGGCCAGCCGGTCAAGCTGTGGCAGCCCACCATGAGCGGCGAGGGCGCCCCGCGCCAGCGCGCCATCAAGCTGCTGGCCGAGAATAAGCGGCTGGCTCTGGCCTTCGGGGTAGGTAGTGGTAAGACGGCAATCGGACTGGGGGCTTTCTCGCACCTGCACGAAACAGGGAAAGTGAAGCGAGGTATGTACCTTGTGCCAGCCATCGTGCAGGGGCAGTTCAGTTCTGAGGCCCTGCGTTTCCTGGAGCCTGGAAAGTTCAACTGGCACGCGCAGCCAGGCGCCAGCCGCTCCGAGCGCATTGCTGCCTACAAAAACCCGGAACACCATTTTACGGTGATGACACACCAGTCCTTCCGTGACGACATGCTGCACCTGGGCGCAAAGCATGCTGGCGTCACTGAGGGCGACATGCGCGACAAGCTGGCCGGCATGAGCAAGGCCGAGCGCAAGGACTGGATGCATGGAGTCATGGCCAAGGAAGGCATCAACTACGACTACCTGATGGTGGACGAAGGGCACGACCTACTGAACCGGGCCGGCAAGGAAAACTCCGGCATGGCCAATGTGGTCGATTCACTGTCCGACAACACGCCTTACTACGTGAACGCATCCGGCGACCCGGTAAAAAATGACCCCAGCGAGGCCTTTGATGTGCTGGCCAAGATGGACCCGGCCAGGTATACCGACCGTGAGGCATTCATGCGCCGGTATGGCGCCGACACACTGGCGTCAAAGGATGAACTGCGCCGTGAAATGGCCCGGTACGTCTACCCCCAAAAGATTGATTCCGGCGTTCAGTCCCATGCCAGCGAGGTAAAAGTGGCGCTGACCGATGCCCAGCACCAGGCTCTGGCTGAAATGGATAGCAACATCGGCAAGGCCCGGCTGGCGCGCATGGCCGGCAAAGTGGATGTTGACGCCATGAAGGCGATATCGCCAAAGGCATTTGGGGGTGTACCGGATGACCAGCACGAAGCGCTGGCCCGCGACCTGCAAGCATCTATCGGTATCGTCAAGGACATGGCCATCCGCCGCATCATCAATGACCACCCGCAGGGCGCCAAGCTGGAGGCCGTAAGCCAGTACGCCACCCAGCGCAAGGGCAAGCCCGGTGTCGTGTTCGCGCACTCGCGCGCGGCCGTCGAGCAGATCAAGCAGCGCCTGGAGGCCGATGGCCACCGGGTAGTGTCGATCACCGGCAGCGACACGGCGGCCGAGAAAGAGCGCAAGCGCTTGATGTTCAACCCGGAGAGCGGCGAAGCCCAGGCTGATATCCTGGTTGCCAGCGATGCTGCCGCCACAGGCATGAATGTGCAGCGTGGGCAGTGGCTGTGGCAGCACGATACTCCGCAGACCGCCAAAACCCACGCGCAGCGCCGCGGCCGTATCGACCGTGTTGGCCAGAAAAACGAGGTGGAGCTCGCTGACGCCATTGCCGACCATCCGCTCGAGCAGAAGGACCGCACCCGGCTCTCCACGAAGTACGGCCTGCGCGACATGATGACTTCGCCGCTCGATGGTATCGACGATACCGGGCTGGCATATTTCCTTCAGCAGCAGCACCAGCAGCAGGGAGCATTACTATGAATCACGAAAACATGACCGCAGGCATCCGCGAGCAGATAGGCGCCGTCACCGGGCAGCAGAGCATGACCCGCAGGACAGGCCAAGCCATCCTGGATGGCGCTACCCAGCGCCTGGCGCAGGTACAAGAGCTGCTGGTGGGGCTGGCGCCTACATCGATCACAAATGCGGAGCATGGGCTCCAGTACAAGGCGTTGACGCTGGAGAAGGCCCGGCTTCAGTCGGTGATTCAGTCAGCCAAGGCTGATTTGGGGGTAACCGCGCAGGCTTCGTGACTGCAAAATGATGGGATTGGGATAATCATGCCTGCCAGTTTCACGGTAGCCGCCCCGCGACCATCTGGAGATGCCTGTGGATCCGCAAATCATCTGCCATAAACGGGGTAGCGCCTTCGTCTTCCAGGCTACCTATTCAGTCAGTAATGTGCCCGTCAACCTGGATGGGTATGTCATTACGTCGCAAATCCGTGACTCCGAAGGCAACTTGGTTGCTGATCTGGTAGTCACGATGGCTGATCAGGGGACGGCGCCCGGCCAGTATTCGATCAACTGCGACGACACCACAGAATGGACTCTGGGGGATCTCCGCTGGGATATCCGCTATTTGTCCGATTCGCGCCCGGTTATCACTGAAACCCTGATAATCCGCCTGGTGCGGCAGGTTACTGAAGCGACATGACCACCACCCTGAAGTCGATTGTTGGAAAGACGACGCTGGCGCCGGCCGATGGTGGGCCAAAGCTTGTGCTTCAGTCCGCAGTGTTCGGGCCTCGCGGCCTTCCTGGTGTCAGCATTACCAATGTGGTCGTACGCGATGACGAACACCTGATTGTTTCCCTGAGCAATGGCAATCAGATTGACGCAGGTGTCACCTACACAAACCCCATGCTGCCCAAGCAGCCGTGGAGCATCGGCCCCGATCTTCCCGGCGGCTACGTCAACGGCAACCGCTTTATTCCTGATGGCGATTTCGACTGGACGCAGCCCGATGCCACTGTGCAGCACGTTTATGCCGGCGACACCTGCGAGGTGCGCATTGATGGCGCCAATGTGTGGCTGGACGTAACGTATCCGCCGGCCAGCGTGGATAAGCGCGTAGCCATTGAGGCCGCGCGTGCTGAAGCGGCTGAAGCCGCGCTTGCCGAACAATTAGCCACTGAGGCCGCGCGTGCTGAAGCGGCTGAAGCCGCGCTTGCCGAACAATCCATTATTAACGCATTGATTTTTGGAGGCTAATCCTGATGAGCAAGACCATGTTGGGGACGTACCCTTTCAACGCATCTGCCAAGACTGTAGACCTGTCGAGCATCCCGGACTATACCTTTCAACAGTTGCGGCTCATCTACAACCTGACGGTACGGCTCCCCATTTACGTCAATACCAGCAGCACTTTCACGGGGTCGATGGATGGCGGCTCGCTGGTTTTCGACGCCAGCAATGCTGGAATGCAAAACACAGACGAACTGGAAATTATCTATGATGACCAGTCGGCACAGCCCGTATCTGTCACGAATCCCCCCGCTGACTATCCCTCGACCGAGACTGTTGCCGCAATTGCAGAGACGAACACCGCAATTGCCAATTTGCAGACAGTGCTCAGCGAATTTTCTGCTAATCTTGCTGAGGTCACGAAGAATGTTGCCGTCACGTTAAACGGGCGTGCAACTACGGGTACTGGCGCCGTGGTATCAACTGACGGGAGTACGGTAACGTGGCCGCTTACCGGCGCATTGCTTAATGCGGTGCAGATGAGTAACACGCTCATCACTCCTGACCAGGGGCCAGTATTCATTGCTGTGAGTTGGCCGGCTGGCACGGAGCCGGAGTATGGCGAGTTTCAGTCCGTTCTCGCAGGATTCGTCGCTGCATATTATGATCCTGATCAAGTTGTCTCTAACGGGCTGTCAGGAGGCGCGCTGCCTTTAGCTACCGCGCAGGGTACTGTTGCTATTAGCCTGCCCCATTCTGTTGAATTCAATAATGGGTCTGGTAGCACCTACGCAGCTGACTATGACTTCGGTCCCGAGTGGGTCGTATTCATCGGCTACAATCCTGTCAATGGTCAAGTATTTATCCGTTCAGTGAAAGGCAGCCACATCACGAATGCCGGGCCGTTTAATACTGGTCTAACGGGCCTGCCTGTGCAGGCGTTTATCGGCGTGAGCATGTCCAGTTCGACGCCGGCCAATGCCGGGCTACAACTGCTGTCAAATGCCGGGCTTGCCGCTATTGCCGCATCATGGGGCGATTATTACTATGCGTGGCCAGGTTATACAAATGTAGCTGACCCTGACTTTCAGTTGCTGACCTATGACTATGAAACGCACGATGCGCTTGAGAGCATTGAAACAGCGCTGACAACAGCAGTATCAAAGCTTTCGACCATCGCCACTAATTTGCCCGCCAAAGGGAGCGCTAATTCGGCCGCATCAATGCCCGTCACTATCGCCACAGATGATGCGCAATGGGGTACTGACGGCACCGGCATTACGCAGCCAACCGGCGGCAGTGGGGCACGTGGCTGGTGGAGTGGGATCTACTCACAGGCTCTGGCCATAGTCGCCAGCCTCGGCGGCGATGGGGCTGGCGAGTCTCCGGCGAACGGTACCGGCGTGCGCGGCTGGTTGCGATCCATTTATGATCGCTTGACGGCTGGCATCGGCCTCAATGCGGGCACCAATATTATCGGCAAGGTCGGCATTGACCAGACGACTCCGGGCACGACCAATGGCGTTGTCGTCAATAATTCCGCCCTGCCTGCCGGCGCAGCTACCGATACTTCCGTGCAGGCCATCACAACCAGCCTCGGCACAAAGGCGGACTCGGCTGCATCGACTGACACTGGTACATTCAGCCTGATAGCCCTCACAAAGCGGCTGCTGACAAAAATTCCCGTGCTTGGCGCAGCAGCCACAGCCAGCAGTATGCCGACTACAGTCGCTACTGACGATGCGCAATGGGGTACTGACGGCACCGGCATTACGCAGCCTGCCGGCGGCAGTGGGGCACGTGGCTGGTGGAGTGGGATCTACTCACAGGCTCTGGCCATAGTCGCCAGCCTCGGCGGCGATGGGGCTGGCGAGTCTCCGGCGAACGGTACCGGCGTGCGCGGCTGGTTGCGATCCATTTATGATCGCTTGACGGCTGGCATCGGCCTCAATGCGGGCACCAATATTATCGGCAAGGTCGGCATTGACCAGACGACTCCGGGCACGACCAATGGCGTTGTCGTCAATAATTCCGCCCTGCCTGCCGGCGCAGCTACCGATACTTCCGTGCAGGCCATCACAACCAGCCTCGGCACAAAGGCGGACTCGGCTGCATCGACTGACACTGGTACATTCAGCCTGATAGCCCTCACAAAGCGGCTGCTGACAAAAATTCCCGTGCTTGGCGCAGCAGCCACAGCCAGCAGTATGCCGACTACAGTCGCTACTGACGATGCGCAATGGGGTACTGACGGCACCGGCATTACGCAGCCTGCCGGCGGCACCGGCATCCGGGGGTGGCTGAGCGGGATTTTTAACCTGCAAAACAGCACTGTCAGCGGCGGCCGAGTGCAGACACGCGCACTCACAGCGGCTACCGACACCGTGACTATTGTGGCTTCAGACACGACGCCCAGCACCCAGACCATTACAGCGGCCGATGCTGCAACAACATCCGCCACAGGACAGGGCAGCCAAATCATCTACACCGGCACACCGACAGCAAACAGCGTCGCGCAGTTCACGCTGGCTGGCCAGCAGACGGTCGGCCTTCAGCTTACAGGGGTCGTCGCAGGTAATCTGTACCAGGTCGAAGTCAGTATTGATGGCACCAACTGGTATCTACGCACGCTAACCCTAAGCGCCATAACCTGGGCCAACATTTCCGCGAATTGCCTGGGATCGGTCAATGTCGCCGGTATGAAATATCTGCGCGTCCGGTGCACGACGTATGTCAGCGGGACGGCAACCGTGGCACTGACAGAAAGCCTGAATGAAAGCAATATTACGGTCAGCGCACCGGCAGACATCGTCTATCCGACAGCATCAATCACCGCTACCGGGTTTTATTTGTTTCCTGTTCCGCAGGGCTATCAGTCCGCGCAGTTTTCTATCTATGGCACTTTCTCTGCCACGATGACATTCGTCGGGACTGTAGATAGTGCTGGCGTCACTGCGTTTTCAGCGGGGGCCATCCTCACCAATGCGGTGTCCTCGACGGGGGGAACGAGCAGCACGACCGGCGCCGGCAACTTTGAGCTTGCTATTCCAGTTGGGTCGAAGTATGTCGGCGTGCTCGTTACTGCATACGCCTCTGGCACTGTCAGTCTCAGTGTTTCTTTGAGCACGAGAGCCGCTCGCGTGTATTCCACAGGCAGTTCTGTCAGCGTGACTTCCGCTACTGGCGGCATCCTCGGCCTGACAGGCACCGCCTCGGACGGCATGTCCATCAGCACGTCCGCCCTGAATGTTGCGCAGCAGATGAGCTACAACGGGTCGAATTATGACCGCCTGCGCAACAACACCAGCGGCACGATTACCGCGAGTGGTGCGATCACGTCGTCGGCCGGCTCAACCGCGCAGACCAATTACAATGCCAAGGGCGTCATTGTCACTCTGAACATCACCGCGTATTCCGGCACGTCGCCCACGATTACCCTGCAGTTGCAGACGCAAGACGCGGCCGGCAACTGGGTCAACATCCCTGGCGCGGCTACCGCGACTATCTCAGCAGCCAATGGCAGCTACGTGCTGGTCCTTTATCCAGGCATCGCCGCCTATTCCACCTCGCCGGGGTGGGCTGTAAGCGGGGCCTTGCCGCGCAACTGGCGTGTGTACAGCACGATTGGAGGCAGCGGTTCTCCGTCGATAACCTGCTCGCTTGGTTACAACTACATTCTGTGAGGCCTACATGATCCTGACCGCCGTTTGTCAGTTTACGTACACCGACCCTGTGTCCGGCGACACCCAGCAAATCGCGCAGGGGCAGCAAATTGCGGACGACACAATGACCACGAATATCGTCGCGAATTACGTCAATGTGGCAGACCCGAATAATCCCGGATCGACAATCCAGATCGACAACGTGATGCGCACCTACGTCGTTGTCAGCGGTTAAATTTTTGGCGTAGCGTGGGCAGCCTGAACGAGATGTCCACCTGATTCCTTTAAACCTTTCGGGACTCCAGAATAGGCCTATCACGGATGTAGGCCTCCTATGCAAGACCACGGTGCAGATAGCGGCTTTCTCAGCGTAACCGACATGCTCAAATCCACCCCCGTTATGGAGGGTGGTATCCGCTACGTCTACATCGAGGCCAGCAATGAGCACCTGGACTACCAGAACGAGGTCATTCTCGCTGAGGCCCTGGGCAACAGCGCTGACTACTATCTCAAATTTGGCAATCTGGACATCGACCACTTCACTCAGATTGGAGCCAAGCTCGGCATTCCAAACTACTCCTACTATGAAATTGGCCGGCCAGAAGAGGTCAAGGTAAAGGACGGCAAAACCTTCGTGAAGGGCCGTATCTTCACCGGCGAAGGCCCTGCAGCCGAACAGGCAAATGCCTTTTGGGCGTCCATCACCACTCTGAATCCTCCCCAGCGCTGGTATCCATCCGTTGGCGGCGTCGTCGAGGAACGGGAAGAAGGTATAGACCCTTCGACCAAAGCCAAGAGAGTGATCGTGCGCAAGGTGCGCTGGACAAACATAGGCTTCAGCAAGACCCCGGTGAACCTGAATGTCCCGTGCGTGGCCACAGTCCCGTTCGGTGTGCTGGCCAAATCGCTGATGGCCGGCTCCGCAAAACACTTCGGTATCGACCTGACCAAAGCGCTCGAGGCTGGCTACGGCACTGATTCAGCATCCCTTTCCGGCGGCGCAGCTCTGCGCAAACAGTCCCTGTATGGCAAGACAATCAACTACTGGGACTTCCGCGAGGGGTTAGCAAAAAATTTACGGGACAATAAAGTCGGACCTAATCCGGGCGCCGAAGACCTGTGTGGCCATGCGATGGCTACCTATGGTTTGTCCAAGGCAGATGCCGCGGAATATATCGAGCGGTTTATGGGCGACCTGAAAACCGGAATGAAAAGCACACGGAGCAAGAAATGAGCGAATTTACCAAGCTGCTGGGCGAGTTGAAGGCTGAAACTGAAGCCCTGACCAAGGCGCTCCCCTCCGGCGAAAGCAATGCCGAAGACAAGACCGTCGCCGCTGCTGCTGCCGATGGCGCCGCTACCAGTGCTGCCGCCGCCAAGCCTGGCGAGAAGCCCGGTGCCGAAGGCGATGAAAACCCTCCCTCTGCCACCGCCGATGGCGATGACGATGACCTCACCATGGGCAAGTCCATGCAGGCCATTATCGACGGCAAGACCGTTGATGTGGTCGATGGTACTGAAATGGTCAAGGCTCTCAACTCCAAGGTGCTGGCTGCCCAGGCTGACCTGGTGGCTGTAATGCCTGTCCTTCAGGCCCAGGCCAATCTGCTCAAGGCGCAGAACGCCACCATCGCTACCCTGACCGGCCGCGTCGGCGATATGCAGAAGGCGCTGAATGCATACGCCAACGGCGGTGCTGGCCGTCGCACTGCGCTGACTTCCGCCGCTCCTGCTGCTGACGGTGGTGCTGCCGCTGCTGCCTCCAGTGGTGGCGTCGATATGACCAAGGCCCTGGGCGGCCTGTCGGGCAAGGATTTTCTGGCCAAGTCGCTGGATGCCATGAAGGCCGGCAAGATTTCCGGGGACCAGCTGCGTATGGCTGAAACCACCCTCAATCATGGCCAGCCCATGAATCCCGAGTTCGTCAAGCTGGTGCTTGGCGCGAAGTAAGCGGTACTGGCAAACATTGCAATAACAGGAGTTTAAATAGCATGAATCTGAATCCGGGCATCCTGCCCAACATTGCAGCCGGTACTTCCACTTCCGGCTCCATGGGCGCTTCCGATTTCGACGGTATCGCCTCGCTGTACAAGGCCCTGGAAGCAGGCTATGGCACGGACGTTTCCACCCTGACCGGCGGCGCAGCTCTGCGTATCCAGTCCCTGGAAATGACCATGCTGTCGACGATCCAGGAAAACAAGCATTTTGCCCTCTTCAATGAGCTGGCGAAGACCAACGCAACGGCGACCGTGGATGAATGGACTGAGCAGTCCAGCGTCGGCGGCTTCCTCGGTGGCTCGACCAACACTGAAACCGGCAACATCAACAACGCGCAGGGCGTGTACAACCGTCGTGTTGGCCTGGTCAAGTACCTGATGACTCGCCGTGAAGTGTCTTTCGTGACCACCCTGGGTAACAACCTGGTTGGCTCGGAAGCCGTGGAACAGCAGAATGGTGCTCTCCAGCTCCTGACCGATGCCGAGTTCCTGTCTTTTGAGGGTGACAGCAACACGGTCCCGACCGAGTATGACGGCATCCGTTCGCAGATTGTGAACGCTGTCAATGCTGGCACCATCGACGGTACCCACGTCGTGGATGCGCAGGCCACCAGCCTGAACAGCGTCACACTGATCAGCAAGGCGGCTGCCGAAATCGCCGCTTACGGCAACTTCGGTACCCCGACCCACCTGTTCATGTCCCAGCTCTGCCAGTCCGATTTTGACACCGGCCTGGACCCGGCTTTCCGCGTCCCGCTGACCGACATGCCCAATGGCGGTATCTCCATCGGCTCCCCGGTGGTCGGTATCCGCACTTCCTGGGGTAACATCAAGACCGTCCCGGACGTTTTCGTCCGTGACGGTGAGCAGATGCTGCCGTTTGAGCTGTCCTTCCCGACGATTGCTGCTGCCAACACCTTTGTGCCGGCTGGCGTGACTGTCGATGCCTCGGCCACCGATGCCTCCAGCATGTTTGCCGGCGTCAGTGTTGGCCTGTACTACTGGTATGTTGTCGGCGTGAACAATGCCGGTCAGTCCACCGGTGTGATGACTGCGCAGACTGCTGTTGCTGCCGGCAAGAAAGTGACGCTGACCATTTCCAAGTCGGTCGCCGGCACTGAAACCGGTTACGTTATCTACCGCAGCCGTGTCGGTGGCACGAATGCTCTGGCTGACCTGCGCCAGATCCCGGTGCGCATCCCTGCCACTGGCGCCACCACGGTCTATACCGATTACAACCGTGATATCCCCGGCACCACCACGGCTTATGTGCTGAACATGAGCCCCGGTGCCAAGGCGATCACCTGGCGCCAGCTGCTGCCCATGCTGAAGTTCCCCCTGTATCCTACTCAGGCGGCTACCGTGCCATGGGCTCAGCTGCTGTTCGGGTACCTGCGTATCGGCAAGCTGAAGCATCATGTGGTGATCAAGAACGTGCTGCCGAATGGCGCACCGTGGCGTCCGTTCAACGTCTAAACCAAGGCGTTGTGATGTAGCCCGACAAGAGGCCCTTCGGGGCCTCTTTTCATAAATGATGATAATGGAGAGAGAAAATGGCACAGGTCCGCCTGCGTTGCACCACACCGAATGCATCCCTGCTGATCAGCGGAATTGCGTTCACGGCTGCTACTGACGCCCTCGGTGGCGTCGTTTCCGGTCCCATCGAAGACACGGATGCCGCTTACTTCAAGGACATCCCAGGTTTTATCATCGAGCCGCCCAACGGCCCGGTAAAGAAAAAGCTTGTGCCGCCGGCTACCCCGGTCGCTCCGCCGGCTATTACGCCTCCGGCTGAGGGCGGTGAACAGCAGACCCTGCAGGTCGATGGTGGCGATGGCGCCGCCATTGATCAGGGTAACGCTGCTGATACCGGCGCCCCGGTCGCTGGAGCCGAAGGCCAGTAAGATTTTGTTGGGTAGCCGTCCCCATCGCGGCTGCTCAACTCTGAATGATGGGTCTACAAGAAGGAAATGATCATGCCTCTGATTACTATTGCAAACCCGCCCGGTCGTGACGTGATCCATGAGCTTGATCACAGCATGCCGGCCGCATTCCATGCTCAGCTCGGTCTGTTGCTCAAGACTATCGTGGCGCAGGTAAACGCCAACACCACAGCCATCAATGCTCTGGTGGCCAGTGTGAATGGCATCTGCGTGGCGCTGGATGCAGTGCCCGTCGCCGGCAGCTTCGTAGCTACCTATGGCGACCTGACTGGCGTGTAAAAACAGCCGGCCTGAAAGTGGCCGGCCCCAATTCCATTCTCTTGGCGGCCATTATGACGATTTTTACCAATATGGAAGTCGACGTAGCCAAGGTGAAGTCGCGCATCAATGGTGTGATTCTGGGGTATCTCGGCTGTATGCCGGCCGACGAGATTATCGAAGACGCACTTCTGGCTGCCGAAGGTGATGTAAAGCGCAAGCTTCGCGTCTTCCTCGAGCCCACATGGCTTATCCCTCCGTCTGATTTGGATAGCGTCCCCGCGCTTGATGAGGCCGGCACGGCTTATGAGCTGGAGCCAGGGTATGACTATGACCCGTCTTTCTTTGAAGGGGAGAAGTGGGGACTACTGGTGACCCGTCAGAACCGGATCATCCAGGTAACTGAGCTAAAATTTGTCTACCCACTGCCACTGACCACAGTTTGGTCGATCCCCATGGAGTGGCTGCGCATCGACAATAAGTATGGGCGCATCAATCTAGTGCCTTCCACGGCAGCGTTCTCCGCGCCACTATCGGTCTACATAATGAATGTGCTGGGGGGTGGGCGCACCATTCCCCAGATGCTGCATTGCAAATATCAGGCAGGCCTGAAAGATGTACGCAAGGACTGGCCCGACATTATATCGACCCTGTACCGCATGGCCATTCTGCGTATCCTGAATGACAATTTTGTGCCTCAGTCAGCATCTATCAGTGCCGACGGCCTCTCGCAGTCGCGTAGCCTGGACCTGAAGTCCTATGCAGATAGTATTGATACGACATTGGAGCGTATCCGACAGGAACTCCACGGCGTGGTCATGGGGTTTGTATGAACCTGAGCCCGCAGGATTTCAATAATTTCCTGGACGGCATTGGGCAGGATTTTCAATGGCGCAAGTCCTATGCCTGTCCCTGCATCAACCAAGCTACCGGATCGCCTCGCGGTGACTGCCTTCAGTGCGACGGGAAGGGGCGCCTATGGGTGGCACCGGTGCCAGGTACGGCTGGCGTGGCAGGCCAGTCTGTGCAGCGCAAATGGGCAAACTTTGGGCAGTATGAGTTGGGTGATTGCGTGGTAGCAGTAGGGAGCAATTCCCCGCTTTACGGCATAGGCCAGTTTGACCGGGCGCTGATGCTGGATAGTAACGAAGAGTTTTCGCTCTCTTTAATCCGCGGTGCCCGCAATGAGCGCCTGCGCTTCCCGGTTATCTGCATTGACCGAGTATTCTGGCTGAATGATAGCCAGGACATTGTCGAGGGGGGTCTGCCTGAACTTGATGCTGACGGCAACCCTACTTGGCCCGAAGGGGGCGCTCCACCGGATAAAACCCAGTATTCTATTTCTGGGCGCCGCCAGGTCGAGTATTACTGCTGGGGCCAGCTCCCCAGCACGCGCAATGAGCACCACGGCCTACGTCTGCCGATAAAGTGTGTACTCCGGCGTTTTGACCTGTTCGGCCGCTGAGGTTATATCAATCTGCATAGCGGCTGAGAATTCAGCTTCTGCCATCGGCCGTAAACTGTCTGTGAGCTTCTTGGCCAGGTGCAGTCCAGGCCGGGCCTTCACAATCCATCCCTTTGAGCCTTCCATCATAATCCTGAACGTCAGGTAACTGCTGCTGGGCACCTTGCCGCCGGCTGTCGTGTCGAAGCGCACCATGCCCGCATATAGCCGCTTCGTAGCCTTTGACATGCGCTTGTCGGTCAGATGCAGGCGATCCCCCCAGTTGTAGACCTTTGATGCCACCATGAGCGTTTTTTTGGTGCCCGTATCGCTCATGAAGCGGGGCTGGCGCCGGGCAGGAGTCATGCCTGTGGTCGGTGACAGGTTCACGACCTGGCCGGCCGGGCGAAACGTATCACGTACCACTGTGGACGCATCCAGTCCCTTGGCAGCCGAATATACCGCAGAGGGCATGCTGTCGACGTTATGCCTCATTGGGATAACCAGGAACCGGCGCCCGTCTTTTGTCCTGCGGACCTTGGTGCTGGTGTTCAGCATCTTTTTCAAATCGTATGGCGGTCGGCCATTATCAATCTCGTAGGCATGCCTGTAGTCGCTCCAGATTTCGGCGCTGTAGTCGCCTGTCATCTTCCATTGCAGCGACTGCAGGTAGGCCGCTTTCTCTCCCTGCCATAGTGGGGCCTGCTGGACCAACTTGCTCCAGCCGGCATGCCCATATCTGGCTACATCAGCTACCGACTCGGAAAGATTGGCAAAAATAATCTTGCCGCTCGATGCCGGAAGCTCGAGCAGTTTTCCCATGTCAACGGTGATCTGGAAGTCAGTGGTCATGCCCTGATGATAATGTCCCGGCCCCCTTTCGGGACACTAAGATTGCCAACATGATAACGATGATTTTCGCGCTGGCCGTCGGTAATGCCCTGCGCATCATGATGATGGTTCCTGCTGGCTCGCTCCGCTGGGTGGTTTTGCGTAGCACAACATCTGCATTTAGCGGCTGGAATGACCCATCAGCAGTGACCGTGTATGACGGGGATGACTCATCGACGGTCTTGGATGTGACAGGCCTTGTAAATGGGACCGTCTATTACTACGGCATGTTTTATACCCTGGATGGTACCAGTTGGACGGCAAGCGCAATTGTGGCAGCCACACCAAACGCCATCTATACCGAGGCCTCATCGGATGTCCAGGAAGTCGTCAGGGAGCGGCTTCTGATCGGGCTTGCCAATGAACTGCTGGCAGGCCGCGTCAAGAAAAAAGACGGTGAAATACAGGTGCTGAATGCGCCGCCGGTCTATGAAAATACCACTTTCCCTGTGGTTTCAGTGCACATGGACAGTGAAAGCCCCGTCAATCGCGCGATTGGTGAAGCCATTGGCGGTGAGTATGTGGATGCCGCAGGTAATGTTTTCGATGGTGAAGGCTGGTGGGTACGGGTCACACTGACCATTACCGCGTGGCTGTTGAATGGCGATGACCGCATTGATTTCCGTAAAGCCCTGCGGCGCTTGATCATCGCAAACCTGCCCGTATTCGATGATGCCGGCATGGTGGAAATTGAATTTTCGGCGCAAGACACAGAAGATTTTGAGTCTTTCGATTCGCCAATTTACATGAACAACTGCACGCTGACCTGCCTGGCTCCAGTCAACATCGTGCATGAAGTGCCCGCCATTACCGCGGTAAACGTAAACGTAATTTTTGAGGACTGAGATCATGCCTGAAGATACGAACAGCACCGGCGCCTCCGGCGCAGCTCCTGCACCGGCTCCTGCTGCCCAGGCTGCCCCGGCCCCTTCGGCGGCACCGGTAGCCACTGCTCCGGCAGCAAGCCCGGCTCAGGCGCCAGTGGCGCCAGCGGCACAGGTAGCGGTCGCGCCAGCGGTCAGCGTTGCCCCGCCTGCCATCACCTCGCCTACGCCTGTGGTTGATGCGCCTTCCCGCTTCCCGCTGTCGCTGGATCACTTCTGCACCAATCTGTCGAAGCGTGATCGCCGGGTGGAGCTGATCAGTGCCTTTCACTCGGAAGAAAAGCTGGCCGGCAAGGTCATGGATACCGATGCGGCTTTTCTTGAGCGCTTTGCAGCGTTCACGACCCGCAAGGTGTAATGCGGCGCCCATATTGATTTTCAGGAGAATGCAGACATGCCAACCGGCGTATTTTTTAACGGTCGCCAGCTGACCACCCCGACCACGGCGAGTGCGGTAAATGACTCGGCCATGGCCAACAAGAATTTGACCGTTGGCAATGTGGTCTGCCTCATCGGGCACTGCACCAGTGGTCAGCCGAAGGTCGCACTGAATTTTGGCGACCCCTCCACGGTAGCAGCCATTCTCGGCACCGGCGAGCTGGCGCAGGCTGTTATCAAGGCTTTCAACCCTTCCGATGAGTTGGAATCTCCGTCCTCGGTGATCGCTGTCCGTGTCGACCCCGCCACGCAGGCAACGCTCAATCTTGGCCCGATCATTGTCAACTCGATTGATTATGGTCTGCGCGCCAATCAGGTGAAAATCAAGGTTGAGGCAGGCACGGACCTCGGTTTCCGCGTCACGACCCAGCTTGGCAATTCGTATACCGTTGGCGACGACATCAACTCCAAGGCGTTCAATATCCAGTTCGTCAATGGTGGCGACAGCGCCACCATGACGGTGAATGGAACCCATGTGATTTTGGCGACCAATGATGGATATACCACCACTACCACCACCATCGACCTGACCATTTATTCCACTGTGCAGGAGTTGGCGGATTATATTGGCACCATCACGGGTTGGACTTGCTCTGCCGTGGCAGGCGCTGAAAACAATCCAACCCTGGGCAGCCTGGACCCGGTTACTAGCGAAAATGTCCTGGTGGCCTACACGGCGACCGCCAATGTCTGGGCCGTCCTCCAGTGGCTCAACTCGAGCGCCAGCCCGTTCGTTACCGGCGCCGTTGGCACTTATGGAACCCTCAGCTACAGCCCCTTCACTTACCTGACCGGTGGTACGCTGCCTTCGACTGATAACGGCGACTGGAGCGATTGCTTTGCCATGCTCCAGACCAAGGATGTGCAGTGGATTACCCCTCTGTCTTCGTCCCCCAGCATCTGGGCAATGACCGATGCGCATGTGCAGTACATGTCCTCTGTCGGGAAGCGTGAGCGCCGCGCGATTGTCGGTGACGCCATCGGTACCACGGATGCGGCGGCGGCTGCCGTTCCGGTCACCATTGGCAGCGACCGTACTTCGTATTGCCACCTGGGCTACTACGATTATGACTCCACCGGCAAGCTGGTCCTGCTGCCGCCCTATATGGCTGCTGCTGTTTACTCTGCTGCCTTTGCTGCTGCCGCCCCCGGCGTGGCGCTTACCAATGTCAGCATGACCTTCCGTGGCGTTGAGCGCGATCTGGTCGACCCGCTGGATACCGACCCGCTGATCAAAGCGGGCGTCTTCTGTATCCTGAACACTGATACCGGTTTCCGTGTGGCGCAGTCGATCAGTACCTGGCTGACCAACAACAACTACAACCGCGTGGAGCAGTCCACCGGTGCTGCGGTTGACTTCGTGCAGCGCAACGTGCGCAACGCAGTGGAGCCCTATCGCGGCAAGGGCGGCTCCCCCGCCATCCTGGGCGCCATTGAAGCGGCTACTGAATCCGTCCTTCGCGCCTGCGCGGTGGCGGCCCCGAACGGCCCCGGCGTACTGGTTGGCGATGCTACCAATCCTGCCTACAAGAACATCACTGTCGGTGTTGATGGTGATGTTTTCTCGATTCAGTACCAGGCCAGCCCGGTAATTCCGGGTAATTTCATCCTCTGCACGATGAATGCGGTGCCCTATGCTGGCAGCGTATCCCAGGCTGCGGGTTAATCAGGAGTAATAGGACATGCCAGTAGCAACCAATGTGAAAACTCAGACCGGTAACCGCATTATCGTGCAGCTGAACGGTATTGCGGTTGGCCTGGCCCGCGGCGTCGATATGAACGATGACTACGGACTGGAGCCGGCAACCGGTATTGGTGATATCCATGTGCAGGAGCATGTGCCGACGGTCGCGCGGCATAGCGTTGCGGTCAGCACAATGGTTCTGATCACAGGCAATTTGCGCCAGTTGGGTATTGCTGTTGAAAACGGCGACGGGGCGCTCAAAGGGCTCATTTTTGATATCGTGACGCTCTCGAAAGACACCGGCGCAGTACTGCGCAAATACATCGGCTGTTCGTATGGCAGCGGCTCCGTGAACGTGCAGGCCAATGCTATCGTGGTCAGCAACAGCAACTTCATGGCTCTGGATGTGCAGGGTACTGGCCTGTAATAGATGGCGCAGACGGTTATATTTTGCCGCTGCGCCATTTTTTTAATTATCTGCTGTTGAAAACGATTAAAACTGGTGAAAAACCATGAACATGACTTACAGCAAGACAGGTGAGGCGCTGACTGAGGGTTTTGAAGGCTGCCGCCTGACGGCCTACCAGGATGTTGCCGGTGTCTGGACTATTGGCTATGGCACCACCGGCCCCGATGTTGTTGAGGGGTTGGTGATTACCCAGGATGAGGCTGTCGTTCGCCTCGAGAAGGGGATCGCCTGGGCGGAAAGCGCCGTCAATCGCCTCGTCACTGTCGCTCTGACGCAGCCTGAATTTGATGCACTGGTTGATTTTGTCTACAACCTGGGCGTTGGCGCATTCGAGGGATCTACCCTGCTCAGCCTGCTCAACTCCGGCGATTTCCACGGCGCTGCAGATCAGTTCGAGCGCTGGGACCATGCCGGGGGTGTGGTCGTGGCCGGTCTGCTCCGCCGTCGTGTAGCCGAAGAGACTGAATTCAATCAGGGCATTACGCCCTAATCCGGTGGCGCACGGACGCGCCGCCCATAACAGGAGAGATAGCATGAAAATTTCACGCAGAGTCGCAGCAACAGATTTTGATGTTGCGGTAGATGGCATAGGCACATTCCGTTTTGGTCGCCGGACCTTCCGTGACCGCTTCTCGATTGCAGCCAAGTATTCTGAATTCACCGAGGGCGTCCAGACGCCGACTCCCTGGCTTGATTTCATGGCGTCGGCAGTCGCTGCAATTACCGTTTTGGCTGTCGCTGTTCCGCCCGATTTCGACATCAACATGGTTGATGCGTATGACGGTGAGTCCGACAAGGATATCCTCCGCATTTATACGGCGCTCGTCGCCAAGGAGGATGATTTTCGCAAAAACCCAGGAAAAGGAAGCGCGGAAACTGGGGAGAGCGTGGTCTGAAACCATCGCCTTTTGGTTCCGGCGACAATACAATCTAGCCCCAAACGATGATCGCTTCCTGAACATCACCCCGTATGAAATGGAAGCCGATTACTGGGCGCATCAATATGCGGACAAAAAGGTAACCGAAACCTTCGAGGATGATGACTTTGACGAGGCTCAAATCCTGGAAGACATCAATAATGGTGATTTGGACCTTTCCCAGTTTGACGACGTAATCCCTGATCAGGCTGGAGGTGCGCAATGACAGATGTACGGGTAGGCGTGACCGCCAACACCTCCGGCGCTGAAGCGGCCCTGACCGGCATGGGGAAGGCTTCCGATAAGGTAGCTGTTTCTGTTGAAAAAATCGGTGTAGCCTCCGACAAAACGGCGCAGGGCATAAAGAAAGTCACGATGAGCATGAAGGAATTGTTCAATGTGCAGAAAATGCTATCGACTGCCTTTGGCAAGCCCGTCTCCCGTACCAATGCTCTGCGCTTCGTCAATGGCTTCTCCGATATGCAGTCTGGCAGCGCCGGGCGCGGCATCATTGGGCTGTTCCCCTCTGCGGCGGAATGGGCAAATCAAAATGATTTGATGCACGGCTCTAAAAGTGCCGCTGACGCCTATTTCCGCCGTACCGTCAACCAGGCTGCCGCCCGCGGCGGAATGGGCATGCGCATTTCCCCTATCATGCCTGCCGCTCCAGCAGGTGGTCCTGCAGAACCCACCCCTGAGCCTGGCCCGGAACCCGAAGAAAAACAGCCTTACGACTATGGTGGCAAAGCCAAGAGCATGGCGCTGGACATGTCCAAGGCTATGCTGGCGCTCGCTGGCATCCAGGGCATCATGGCGCTGGCTGGCCAGGCCATCAACCTCGGCACCACGGAGGCCATGCAGACGGATACCCTGAAGCGCATGATGGGCGATACCGGCGTCGACTACACCTCGCTCCGTGATAGCTTCCGCAACAACCGTGACGGCCTCGGCCTCACCTCTGGTGATCTGGGGCGCCTCGGCCTCAACTATGCGCGCACGGCCGGCATAGACGGGTCTTCAGACATTGCCGGCGAGACGCGCACAGCTGCCGGCTTTGGCCGGTCCTACGGCATTGAGCCTGACGCCACTGTCGGGTTTTTCGGCAACATGCGCAAAGAGGGCATTACCTCAAACGACAGCAGCAACCGGCGCCTGGCGCTGATGATTGCTGAGGCCATGGACAAGGGCAAGGTCGGGAGCCGCACCGAGGAATTCCTGAGCGTGGTCAGCGGCTTCGTCCAGCGGGCCGCGCAGAGTTCGTTCCAGCAGGGCAATGTCGAGCAGTTCATGTCCTACCTGAGCACGCTGACGGGCATGGGCATCAAGGGTGTCGATATCGAGGGCGCAGCGGGCCTGATCAATCAGGCTGATAGCAGCTATCGGCAGGGCGGGGGCAAGGGGGAGGCAAGCCTTAATGCAATCATGGCCTCTCTCCACCAGGCGCATCCTGGCCTCGATCCATTCCAGTTAAAATTCCTGATGGAGGGCGGCCTCGGTGGCACCATGCAGGGGGCATTTGGTAAGACTACCCTTGGTGCTGACTGGATTGGCAAAGGAAAACTGCCTCCTGGGATGGACAGCAATGAAACTAATGCTCAGGCTTTGTCGAATATGCTGCGGTCGAAAGGCATGCCTGAATGGCAAATTGCTGACTCGCTGGCAGGCATGTTTTTTGGAGGGAATGAGCATAAAGGCATGGCTCTTGATCTGTTAATGAAGGGTGCTGGTAATAAGTTTGGAGGCATGGCCGACTCACTAACAGCATCTGGCATTGATATCAACAATATGAGCGTCACCGGCTTCCAGACGATGGGCAAAGTCATGGGGGCTGATGCCGGTGGCCTAGAGCAGTTAAGGCAAGATTTTCTTCACCGCCAGGATATGCAGGGAGAGACTGGAAAACTTAATGACTTGGCAGGGAAAAGTCCTGATGAAATGAGGCGGGTTCTGTTGTCCTTAGCGGCTGCTCATGGACAAGAATCGGACCCCGGAAAAGACTTGCTCAACGCAACAAAGGACATGGAGCAGTCGCTCACTGATCTTGGCAGTAAAAGTCTTGTCGTAATGACGGATTTAAAGGAAATCGTATCTCGTATTGCAACAGTGCTTGGCGCTGATAGTACTTACAAAGATTCTGGAGCTTTGCCGCAATCCAAAATACTGAATGATGCTCTTGGTACAGGAAAGCTGGGTCTTAGTGGTTGGGATACCAACCCAGAAAACCCTGACTATGCTGCTAATATTGCCGGCCTTGCTGATCTGAATGCGCGCCATGCAAAACTGCGAGGAACAGGCCGTAAGCTTCAGTTTAGCGCCAGTGAAGAAGCCGCTATTTCCGCAGCTGCTGGTGGCGATCCAGCCATTATAGATATGATGAAAGCAAATCTTGGCGTCGAAGGCTGGGGTCATGGAAATCTAGATTATTCTGACACAAAAAATGGTGCATATAGCCCGGCGCAGATCCGGGAGAGTGCTATTCGTCAATATGGCGGAATGTATGGAATTACTGACCCTAAACAACTTTTAGGCAAGGGCGGCTTTAATGCTGCCATGCAAATTATGGCAGAAATTGAGCGGCACAATCTTAAAGCCTTTGGTGGTGACAAGTTATCTGGAATGCTTGCCTATAATATGGGTGTCACTGGGCTTAGGGATTATCAAACTGGAGGGTCAGCCGGCACTGACGCCATGAAAGAGCATGGTATTGACTACATGCTTAAATTGGCTGCAACAGAGCGCAATAATGGTAATGCTGGGACAAAAATAAATATAGTCATCCAGAATACCGACGGCTCCAAGAAAAAGAGCGTATTTTCCTCGCCTCCCAAAGCCGCAGGTGTACCAGGGTCTGCGCAGATTGGCAGTAAGGATCATGACACTTTCTGGGTGGGAAACTAATGAACGTTGATCGTCCTGCTCTGTCAGTAAGGCTCTACAAAAATGTGGTGCGCACGACTATAGGCGGCAACCTGGCCGCTTCTGACCGGGCACGCGCTGGTGCCTTCAATGTAGACCTGACTCCCTACATTACCGAAAACGGCCATGTGAAAACCAATAAAAGCCGGCAGAGCATCAGCGGTACGTTTGATATCATGCTGGCCGATATTATGCGGCCCGACACCATGGATTCGATTTATGCCAGCATCGAGCCCATGGACCTGATTGAAATAAGGTTTTGTCGTAATCAGTCAGACCCAGCCTATAAATCCATTCCCGGCAATATCCCTGTCGTCATGCGCGGCTTTGTGAGCAAGATTACCCGCTCGCGCGCCATGTCAGCCGATGGGAAACCGTTTATGGGCGTGAGCATTAGCGGGCATGACTACGGGAAATTGTTTGAAATATTCCGCATTTTCTATGCCAACAATTACATCATTGGTGACAATATAACCAGTGCGTTCCCTCTTTTTGAGAAGTTCGGGGCCTTCTTTAAAGTTGCTGTGTCAGCCGCTGAATTTGTCGATACGGTCAGGGATAAAATAATCAACAACCTCATCGACAAGATGCGGCAGGAGTCGCTAGTTATTGCGTCTGCAACCTCCACGTCTTCATTCATATCAGGGCTGAATACTACTGTGAATGGGCTGACGGCTGGCCAGCAAATCGCACTCCTGGGGGCTTCTCCGATACCGCCCTCCCCGATCATGCATATTCAGCCGTACACCCCATATTCTCCTGATCTTGTGAGCGCCAGCCAGAATCCTCTTAATCGGCCCAATGTAAGCTGCTTGGGCTTTCAGGGGTTCAATAATGGCTCCCTCTTCGACTTCATGTCGATCTATGGTGACGTGGGCGCCTTCAATGAGCTGTTTGTGCAGGACGAGGAAGCAGGCGTATTTCTGATGTACCGGCCGCTGCCTTACCGGGATGTGTACGGGAATTTTATCAATGCGCTGCATACCACGCAGGTTCCGCAGCAGGTAAAAATAACGGCTGCCGACATTACCGATATCACGCTCAGCCGGTCTGACGCCAGTGTCGCTAATTTTTACTGGGTGGATAACCCTGACTGGTACCCTGGCGATGCCAGCCTTCTCAAGATGCAGTCCGCTGTCGGTGGGCAGAATGACTACACCTTGGACGGCTATAAAAACGCCACAAACCTGCTCTACGGCGTACGCAAGATGGAGGTACAAACGCACCAGCAGGGCAGTGCCACCAGCCGCGGCGGCCAGATGCAGGATGAAAGCGGGAGGCAGCAAGACCTGAGTTTCTTTTCAGGATGGCTTGGTGATAAGCTGGCCCAGTTGATCGCTCAGAACAAAGACAACGTGGTCTTTGAAGAGGGCTCGCTGTCCCTGAAGGGCAATGAGAAGATAAAAATCGGCAATGAGCTCCTGGTGACAGAGGGGGCCATGAACTGGCAGGGTTACGTCGAGTCAGTTTCTCACGAATACATGCCGTTTCGGAGCTTCACTACTCACGTCTCTCTCGAGCGCGCCACCTCATTCATTGCCAGGTTGCAGGTGAAGGCCGGCGGCAAATCCCCGTACCTCTCTGAGCTGGGCGGAGCTTCGGCATATGACTAATTTGCGCCTCGCCAAGGTCACAAACATGCACCCGGAAGGGATATGCGCTGACCTGATCTGCTTGGACAATGGCGACCGCTATCCGGCTGTCATGATCATGGGCGAGCAGAGCCTCAGCGACTGCACAGGCACCGTTGACCTGACTGAGCCTGGGCTCCCGCCATCTGGATCTGCCGGGCAGTCTACGGACATAAACGACAGCACTACAGGACCAAACCTGATCGCCGTGTGCGGCACGCTTCGCCATGGTGGACTGATAATCCTGGGCTTCCTGTCTCCCCAGAAAAGCCAGATGTTCGTGGAGGCCGGGCGCCGGGTCCAGCGCCATGCTTCCGACGTTTACACCACAACGGATATTTTCGGGAATTTTGAGCTTTACCATCCTAGCGGCACCTATTTAAGGATAGGCGAATCGACAGCTCATGACGATCTGACTGGCCGCGATTTTAAAAAGCTGTGGGCTATCACCAAGAACACCGGGCGCCAGCCTCACATCCATATGAGTGTGGCGGTGGGAGGGGTATCACAGGCCAGCCTTGATATGGCCCCCACTGGCCAGGTAACAGTTACGTCAGGCGCTGACACAGTTGTAAATGCCACTTCAAACGTCTATGTGACAGCCGCAAACGGAAATATCAACGCAACTGCTACAACCGGCAATATCACAGTGTCTGCTCCGCTCGGGAACCTGAACATCCATGCAGCTACCGGGGCCGTGAACGTGCAGGCGGTAGACGTGAATGTCACCGCTACTGCTACCTCTATAACCGCACCCACCAATACGATCACTGGAAATCTGAACGTGATTGGGCTCATCAGTGCTGGCGGCTTGGCGTTGACAGCTGTTGGTGGCGGCACAGGTGCTGCGGCTATAGCAGGCAATGTGACAGTCACAGGTAGCATAAACGTGCCGACTGGCTCAATGGTAGTGACGGCTGGAGACATATCGATTGCAGGTATCAGCATCAAGACCCACTACCACACCGGCGGCACCATCGGCGGCAATACCGGCGCAATGGTGTGACTGTAAACTGGCGGGACTATGCAGAATCCACCACTATCTCAAAAACCGGATACATCACCCATCGGCTTCGCGCTGGTGGATGTGACACGGCCGAATGGACCCGTGCAGTTGCTGACGCTCAACATCCGGCCTGAAGACGTAAACATTACCACCCCGTCGCGCGTGACCGTCCAGCAGACGCTGGGACAGGCCGGCACAGCTGGAGCATGGGCTGATGAGTGGGGTGAGGGTCTGGTCAGTATCAATATCTCCGGTCACACTGGCTGGCGCACTGATGCTGCCCAGAAGTCATCTGTCGAACGGCTGATCGCCCTGCAGGGCATGATTCAGCAGTGGCACAATTTGCGCGCCCTTGCCGCAGAAGAAGGACGCGACCCATCCGGGGTGTTGCTGATTTATTCCGATGGTTTGAATTTTGTGCATATGTTCGTGGTGCCGCTCGTTTTTTCATTGAAGCGGAACCGCTCACGGCCGCTGCTGATGATGTATCAGATTGCCATGACCGGCATTGCTTACGTCTCGGCGGCTACCGCTGGGACGCTTGATAGCCTGCTGGCGCCCAAGCCTTCAGATCAGTCCGTAGGCGACTCCATATCGTCCGCCCTGGCTGTCATGGATAAAGTTACGTCAGCGCTGAATACTGCGACCGGAATACTCCATACCGCGCTTCCGAGTATTCTGGCTGGCCCGATGAACAGCTTTAATAGCCTGTCAGCAGCTATTGTAGGGGCGGTCAATGCTACTCGGCAGGCTCCATCAGCCTCCCTGAATCTGCTGGCCGCAGATGCTTGCATGGGCGCGGCCAATGTATGGCGGGTCTTGGCGGCAGCCATCACTGACCCGTTCGCCGGTAATCTTTGCATGCAGGCTGCGGCTGCTTATGAGAACGTCACCTGCCTCCTGCAGAATATCCTGATACCCCCTGCCCAGTTCCCTGATTACTCCGCTGTGTACGGGGCATCCAACTGCTCATCAACTTCAGGCGGGAGCGCTGTTGCTCAGTTGAGCAATCCGCTCGCTTCGGTTTATCCAAACCAGGCGCCGCTGGCCACCCAGAATGAAGCAGCGCAGTTCTCCACTGGTGCGCTGAAAAACTGCGACCCGGTACTGTCGCCGCCTTCCATGGTGGCTATTCATGGGCATGTATCCAATATTGCTCAAGGAACGACACTGAACGCCTCGGCTATTGCTGCTCAGCAGGCCCTGGCATCCAGTTCCAGCGGCCCATCAACTTCTTCTACCGGCATGACATCCCCGCTGACTGGCGTTCGCTTCGTGCAAACCCAGTGGGGCGATACCCTCCAGAAAATCGCACTTCGAGAGGTGGGGGATGCATCAAAGTGGGTGGATATCGTCAATATCAACGGTCTTTCTGCGCCATACCTGACGGGCGATGATTCGCAGGTGACTGCCAGCGTCCTGAAGTTTGGTGATTCGATAAAAGTCCCGTCGACATTCGACAGCACAAATGGGGCAGCTTCCGCAAGTGAAATATATGGCACAGATATAGATTTGACTTCCGGTGATTTTACTGCAACTGATTCAGGCGATATTGCCGTGCTGGTGGGAAATGACAACCTACGGCAGGCGCTGACCATGCGCGTCAACGTGCAGCGCTATGAGCTCGTCTACTACCCTACCTACGGAAGTTTTGTTCGGACGATGCTCGGCAAGGGGAATAACCCCATCAATGCCAACATCGCCAATGGTTATGCTCAGGCGTCAGTACAGTCTGACCCTCGCGTCCAGCGGGTCCAGAATTCTACGGTCCAGGTAACCGGCGATGCCATGGAGATAACCATGGATGTAAACCCGATTGTGGGTAAGCCTCTTTCTGTCACGGTGAGCGTTTAATCATGGCATTTCAGATAAAAAACTTTGTCTCCATTGCCGCGGCCATGATCAACCGCATGAAAGCGGTGCAGTCGCTGCTGACTGATTTTAATGTCGGCGCTGCTGCCCGTACGGTGGTAGAGGCGGTCGCCATTGAGCTCGATCAGTACTACCAGCAAATGTTCAATGGCCTGAAGGAGGCCATCCCGGTAGCGATTTACAACAGCTTCGGCTTTCCGCTGCTGCCGGCCCAGGCATCCCGCGGGCTCCTGACGTTTACTGCCACAGTATCTGCGTTCGATCAGCCCATCCTGGCTGGTGCCGTAGTGACTGTGCCCGGCGGCACTATCCGCTATGTCACTCAGGCGAACGCTGTTATCCCTGCCGGTGACACTACAGTATCTGTGGAGGCTGCAGCTGATACGGTCGGGCTCGTCAGTAATGCGGCGCCAGGGACTATTACCCAGTTGGTCGGCAGCATTGCCGGGGTGACTGGCGTCACCAATACCCTCGCTTTCGGTGGCGGCCAGGACGCTGAGACGGAAGACCAGCGCAAAACGCGCTTCCAGTCCTACATCCAGTCCCTTGGCCGGGGCCAAGTCTATGCACTCCAGTACGGGGCGCAGACAGCCTACCTGCTGGACAGCTATGGCAATATTGTGGAAAGCGTGATCAGCGCCATCGTGCAGGAAATGTATTACATCGATGACTCCAACCCGATTGGACTTATCCATGTTTTTATTTTCAACGGCAGCACGGGGGCGAGCTCTGATTTGATCGCGAAGTGCCAGCAAATTATAGATGGCTATACCGACACCAACGGCAACAAAATCGCCGGATACAAGGCGGCTGGCACCATTGTAGTGGTGTATGCCTGCTTCACGTCTACCTGTGATGTGACTGGCGTGGTGACTCTTCTGCCAGCCTACGCAAGCAGCAGCGTTGCTGTGCTGGCGGCCTGCACAGCGGCGGTGAACGCCTATATCGCCAGCCTGCCTGTGGGCACCAATATCATTCAAGAGCAGATCCGCACAACGATTATGAATGTGCCTGGTGTCTATAACGTGGTTTTGTCTGCGCCCGGTGGGGACGTTACGATTGCCTATAACTACAAAGCCCTTCCGGGCACCATTGCTCTGACGACCTGATATGAAACTGACGCGCAAGCTTTTCACCTGGGTACATCGGGCATTCAGCAAAGACCCGAAGGCTACCCTTGCGCTGCGTCTTGACTATGATGGCACCATGACGTGGACTGTTGCAGATGGATTTCTGACTACCACTGTGACTGGCGGCTCGGGCGCCGCACTCAACATCGATCTTTCCCTTTACACCCTGGCTGCGCTGGCGACCCACCTTGCTGCCCAGACGGGGTATACGGTGGCTTTCTCGCCGCCTGATTCTATTGCACAGTTGAGTGCGCTTTCCATTCTGGACGGCTCCAACACTCCAGCCGTGAGCAATGGCGATCACCTGAGCATATTCACGTCGCTGGCATGGGCGTTTCTTGATAGCAGCGCCTCAGAGCTGAATCAGGCGGTGAACTCCATTCCGCTGATGATAGACCAGATGGTAGTGGGAACGGCGGAAGGCACATGGCTTGATTACCACGGCAGTTTTTTTGACTGCGTGCGCCAGAATAGCGAACTCGACCCCCAGTACGCTGGCCGTATCGTGACGCAAATGTTCCAGCCGAAAGCCAATAACGTGGCCATCGAACTCGCGCTTCAGTCTCTCAACTCAGGCCAGCTTGCCACAATTACCGATGCCCCGCTGGTTAGCGGCAATTACGGGTGGTTCGATGCCGAGATTGACACGGCCGGCGTTACCGATATCGCCTCCCTGATTATTCGGTCAAGGGCGCTCATTGATCAGTTCCGGGACGCAGGGACCAATCTGCGCAATTTCTATACCTCGATCAGCACTACTGACCGGTTTGTGTCCACGGCAGTATCCCAGCTGGGCGTAACAATTTCGGTAGGGCCTTGAAATGTCCACGTATAAGACCCTGATCACTGCCCTGGGCGCCACGCTCGAGGCGGCTGCTCATGCCTCTGACACTCAGATTGTCTATGCCACTATCAGGGTTGGAGACGGTGGCGGCGTGCCAGTCACTCCAGATCCGACCCGTACAGCGCTGGTGCACCAGGTATTATCTGTGGCGCTGAACAGCCTGACAGTGGACCCGTCCAATGCTGACCAGTTCATCGCAGAGGCAATAATCCCGGCAGTAGAGGGAGGCTGGACAATCCGCGAGCTCAGCCTCAATGACAATGCCGGCAATATGATTTTCACGGCGAACTGCGGGGATACCTACAAGCCCACGGCTGCCGACGGCGCCACCTCAGACATGCTTATCCGCATGACGATTGCCGTGTCGAATCCTGACACGGTGACCATTATCCTGGACCCCTCTATCGTTACTGCTACCCGCGAGTGGGTAGGCGACAACTATCTGGCAAAGGCCAACAACCTGTCCGATATTGCCAGCGCCGCAACTGCGCGCACCAATCTTGGGGTTTATTCCACGGCCCAGGTCGATACCAATATTGCCGCTGAGCAGACTCGCGCCACTACGGCGGAAGCTGCACTGAATACGGCAATTGCCGCTGAGCAGACTCGCGCCATAACCGCAGAGGGCGTATTAACCGCTGCTGTAGCTTCGGAAGTAACTCGCGCAACATCGGCTGAGGCTGTGCTGGCGGCGGGCCTTGTGCCGCCCGGCTCCGTGTCACACTTTTTTGGCCTGACCGCTCCCGCCGGCTGGCTGATCTGTAATGGCCAGACGATTGGCAACGCTGCCAGCAACGCGAATTTTGCTGATCCCTCATCCAGTACGCTTTTTGGCATTATTTGGGATGCGACGCTCAACACCACCGATGGGGGCGCGTTCCAGATGCTAACGGCTGACGGCGCTCCGGTGGCACGTGGCTTGACCGCCGTTGCTGACTATGACCTCAACTACCGTATCCCGCTCCCTGACGACCGTGGCCTCTTCTGGCGCGGCCTTGACCTTGGTGCTGGGGTTGATGCTGGGCGTGTGCTGGCGACGAGTCAGACGGACGCATTTGGATCGCACAATCACGACGTGAACAATAGCGAATATAACTACACCGTGCAGCCGGGCTCGAATGTCATCGCTGGATTTCCGGCGGGGGGAACGACCGTCACGACGTCCTCCGGCGGTACTGAAACGCGCCCGAAAAACCGCGCTTACCTGCCGATCATCAAACTCTAACCGGAAAAAAGGAAGTTATGACATGGAAAATGAAAGCATTATTCCATTTTGCCGGACTGAAACCGAAGAGGAACGCAGGGAACGCGAGCAGGATGAGCGCCTTGTGCGCCTGATCAATCTTGCTCTGGACGGCCGGGCAGAGGATGCGCGCATTGACCGCAAAATCCATGCCGATCATCACATCATCGTGGCGAAGTGGATTGAGCGAGAGGAAAAGGCGAAGGAACGCTGGGATATTTTCCGCAAATCGATGCTGGGGGCAATTGCGGTTGCGATTGTCACCGGGATAGGTAAAGCGCTGGTTGTGCTCGGCACCCTTGTGGCTGCCGGGTGGGCCAGCCAGCCTCATGGCCCAGGTGGGCCGCACCCGTAGGAGAGAGCGTCATGCAGAACTGGCAGAAAGGCGGTTTGTTTTTGATCTACAGTGCCATCCTGGTATGGATTGGCATGATTGCTGAGGGGCACATCCTCACGAAGCCGGGCCCGACCCCGGTTCCCATGGCGGCCATCGTGCAGCCAGACAAGTCGGTACTGCCGCCGGTGGCGCCGGGCGCCGACAAGCAGGCCGACAAAATGGCCAAGGCTCCCATGCTGCCCAAGGGTGCCATCCATGAGCATACGGTGATTGCATCCATCCAGCCGGAAGCACAGCCTGCGCCTCCCCCCGTTGCGCCGTTTAAGCCTTCGAGCGATGGGATGTGCCATGATACCCCTGAGCCGGCGCCAGTCTGTAAAGCGGTCACCGTGCGCCTGGATGCCATCAAGACGGCTGACGGCTATCACCGGTATATCGTTTCGACACCAGACGGCACCATTTTGAGTACGCTGGATGTTCCGCCGGAAAAGGCGCCTCTGGTGTTCAGTGAGCCCAAGTATGGTATTGGTCCACTGGCCGTTGCCGGCCTGAAGCCTGGGATAGTGGGAACGTACAAGATGGGAACAGCCGTCGAGGTTATTGGCGAAACCTTTAACCTCGGCGGCAAGGGTGGTGCGTACTTTGGTGCAGGTGTGATCTGGCGGTTCTAAAGTTCTACAGCGGCGTAAATCTCAACACCGGGAAACTTTTTATCAATCTTGTGACAAAGTTTCTCGGTGGCTTCATCGATAACGATTACCCCAACACCTGTTTGCTTTAAACGATGAAAAATGAACCGCTTGGTGGCAATGTTTGCATTCACTTCAAAAAATGTAACCCCATCTTTCGTCAGCTTTTCTTTTAAATCCCGCAGGTAAGTGGTTTTTCCAGTTCCTGCGCTGCCTTTGAAAATAAGCTTTATCATAATCAGTCCTCTCTATCTGGAGCCAGTTCAAGCACGGTTTTAAGCCGGTCTAACTGGCAATAGGCCTTTCATATCGCATCCCCAGCACCAGCCGCAATTTCACTCGCCAGCAGCTGGTGCTGAGAACCCTTCTTTTTCGCAAGTTCCGACACTTCGCGCGCCAGTTCGCGTAGATCCGCACAATCCTCGATCATGCTCTGATCACGGCTCATTTTTTTCAGCCCGGATACATCCTGCTTTAAAACCCCAAAACGGATCATCGACAACATCATTACGGACCCATGTTCCGCATTGCAGGCATACCTGGCCGTCTTCGCCACTGTGAAACTCAGGCTGCGTATCGGCGCCCATGCAGGCTTTCGTGGGGTGCAGGTCCATTACCGTGCCACCGGGTAACCGTCGTGCAAAACTCCATCCAGCGTGCGGCCGGCGTGCTTGGTGCCGACCTTGCGGTAAAGCTGGATTTCGCGATGGTCACCCTTCTCGAAGGGCTTGCCGTCCTCCCATACCCAGTCCTTCAAGGGTGGGCCCGGCGGGCAGTCAGGGTGGTTGGAAGGCAAATACTCACCCCACTGCTTGAACAGGAACGGCACGCCATGCTGCGCGCAGTCGTCGCGGACCTTGCGTACCCATTCGGCTTTCATGATGCGGGCCTTGTCGCCGCTCTCGCCGCCAAGGACAACCCAGTCCAGCTTATTGCCATGGGAGCCCCCATTTTTGGCAGACCGGAAACCATCGAGAGCATTGTCTATATGAGTCCGGCCGCCCCATTTCCGCTCGAGCATGGTCAGATTGACCCGGCCAATCATCGGCTCCAGCGATATCCAGCGCACGGCCGCAATCGTGGTCAGCAACAGCCCAATACGTTTGTTGGCCCATTCCTGATTTTCCACGCTCACGCCAAGCCAGACATTCGGCAGTGGGATAGCCGGCTTGGCCAGCACCAGGCCCATGCGCTCGGCGGCCAGTACCAGGCGCTCAGGCTCGCGGGCAATGCCCTGCATGTAGGCCTTCATGACTCCCGGCCGCTTCGTCAGCACCTGAAAAGTATGCTGGCTGGCCAGCGCCATGACGGCAAAAACCTTATCGATGAAATCCAGCGGCACAGCCTCATAGAACAGGTCAGACATGCTGTTGACAAAAATCTTGCTGGGCTTTTTCCATGACAACGGTTCCAGAAGCACGCTATCAATAAGCATGATCTTGCCATTCCACTGACGATGTTCGCCTATAAGGCCAGCATAGGGCATTCCTTCGCCATTGAAGCGAAAAGCAATCTTTTCAGCATAGCAGTTCATGCAGCCAGGGCTCACACGGGAGCAGCCGCGCGTGGGTGACCAGGTGCTATCTGTCCATTCTATTGATGTTTTTCTGACTGCCATGATCGATGCTCTTTAAAAAACACCCCGGCGAACCGGGATGCTCGGGTTAACACCTACTTTTTTCAGCCACGCTTGCCGGTGTAAAAGGCAATGTTGTGGCCCGGCAGCTTCGATTCGAGCTGTTCGGATACCTTGCTGGCGATGTTGGCCAGGGCGCGCTCGAGGATGAGCTCGAAGTCGACCATGACATAGCACATGAACAGCTTCTTCGTGTCCTTGTCCACGCGGTAGCGGTAAAGGCAGTCGATACCGAACGGATTGGCATAGCGGAAAATGCGAACGCCAATCTGGAAGTTGCTCGGAATATCGATGGTGCCCTTGGCGCCGGCCCCGCTCTCGCTTTCCTCCTGGTAGGTCAGGCGATTATCGCCATTCTGGAGGTTTTCAGAGGATACGTAGACGATCTTGGACTTCTGGTAAAGCGTCTTGGCCACTTCCAGCATGGTAGCCGCATCCGGCCGCACAATTTCACCGGCATGACGCTCCAGGAAGTCAGCGAACTGCACCTGCGGAATCATGTTGTCATTGTGCTTGGCCCAGGCGTCAAACTCGGGTGCCCTCAGCAACTGCAAGTGGACCACATGGCGCCCCCACTGGGCAGGGCCCTGCACATCAATGCCAGTAGTTGCCAGGGTGCTGAATCCCTCCGGCAATTCCTCGGCATCCGGGCGGATTGCGCCATCGTGGTAGTCGATGACGGCCGTCATGCTCAGCGAGGCCAAGTCAGAGAACACCACGGTACGACCGCGCAAGGCAAACTTGCCAAGATAGGCCGTGAACGAGTCAACGTCGTTCAGCGTGATGTTCTGCTTGATTTCTACCGGCTGCGACAGATGCTCAGCCAGCGACTTCAACTCATAGCCTTCCGGCACGACAGCAAAGGGGATGTTGGTGCCAGGCACCGTACTCAACCCAACCAGCTTCGCGCCGAGCGCGAGCAATTCTTTCGTGTTTTCAGTATTCATGATGCGGATTAACCCTGCTTGGAGTTGCCAAGTTCTTCCAGGGCCGGCTTGTCGCTGCCGGTGGAATTGATGGCGACGAGTGGAAGTTTCTGCTGCTTGGGATGCTCACGCAGCAGGTTGTTTTCAGGGGTGACGTACATCAGGGTCTTGCCGCGCGAAATGGTCGGCGACTTGACCTTGAAATCGGCATTGATGCTCATCTGGCCCTTGCCTTCCGGCTTGTAATCCAGGGTGATGGTGATCTTGCCGCCCTTGTTGGTGAGGCCGATCAGGTCGACGAGTTTGTTCTGCTCGACGGTCAGTTCGTCCAGGAAGCTGCCGTGCTCGACTTCGCGCAGCAGGTCAATAAACGGGCGGATGCCCTTCTTCGGTTCGTCCACGGTATGCTCCTGTGGTTTTGGTGGTACTGCTCGGTAATCAGCTGTTGCGCTGCGCGGAAGGAACGTAAGTATCCTTTTTGAAGCCGCACTTCAGCTCTCTGTAAACCCCTTTGTAGCAAGTCTCCAGCAGGCGGATGCCGGTGTAAATATGGCGCTCGTTGGCGCCACGGACATACTTCTCATTCGGCATGCCAATGCTAAGCGCGTGCGCATCGCGGCGGAGTGCCTTTGCTTTTTTCGCGTTCACGGTAAACCCCTAAAAAGGCGCACGTCCTTGTGCTGGAGTAATTAAAACAGGCTGCCGTCATCCTCCGGCGTTTCCTGCTGCGTGGGTGCCTGCTTGGGAGCCGGCGCCAGTTTCTGCTCGGTCTGCTGCTTGTTGGTGGCAGCTTCAGCGGCATCCGTCACTACCTGGCGGGCCAGCGGCTGAGCATTGGCGGCATGTGATTCAGCGGCCTGGCCGGTGGCGGCCTGCTCCGGCTTGGCATCAGTAGCATTGGCGGCAGGCTGCGGCTGAGCGGACTGCTGAGGCGCAGGCGCTTGCTGCTGGGTGGCATTGGCGGCAGGAGCTGGCGCACCACCCTGACGGCCCTTGCGGGTAGCACCAGCAGCAGGCGCTGTGGCGCCGGCCTGGGCTCCGGCGGCAGCACCAACGGAGTTGTTGATGGCGGCGCCCTTGGCGGTATCGACGGCCTTGTTATTGTCGTCGAACCATTCTTCAAGCGTAGTCATGCCATCGCGCAGGCTGTGAAACATGCCCTGGAGATCCGCAAAGTCGTCATCGTTAAACGTCTGCATGGGCTTCTGCGAGCGGATCTCCAGCATTGCCCGCGTGATACCGAACTTGGCCAGCACACCCAGCGCACGCTCGATACGCTGGTCGATGGTGACGCCACCGGCCAGTGTCTTGCGGCAGGTTTCTACGGCCTGCTCCTGCAGCCACTTCGGCAGGATTGCCATGATGCGACCACGCAGGCGGCGGCCGGCCTTGTTGGCGATCAGCTCGTCGATATCGCGCTCGCTCTTTGCCGGCCGGCTGTTGCCACCGGACAGGTCGATGATGTGCTTCACAGTGAAGCTGGTACTCGAGCGGGTATTGCTCTGGAGGTCTTTGGCGAAAACTTCCACTTCGGAAAAGTCCGCACCACGACTCAGCTCACGGTGACCGAATTCGATATTCCCCCAGCACAAGGCAATCTGCTCCGCCAGGCGGATGCTCGGGCCGGAAATGGTTTCACGGCCGCGCGGGAAGCTGTAAAAGGCCTTTTCAGCCATAGACTGCTGCTGGCAGATCACCTTGATATCGTCCATAGCCCCCTTCACATTGCGCGGGAAGCGCTTGGCGATGGCCAGTGCACCCTGGGCCTCTGCAACAGCGCGCGACGTTTCTATCGCAACAGCGCCCTGATTCAGCCCGGTTGACGGCAGATGGTCACTATTGAAAGCCTCTTCATAGCTGCCCTGCCGCATCGGGGTGGCCACCCCATCTTCTTTGGTCTGCATGGTTAATCTCCACAGTTGGTAATGTTGAGCGGGTTCTCAGAAACATAGGAAACGAAAAGCTGCAAGCCCGACTCCAGCGCTTCTTCCTTGAATACCCCGTAGGTATCCAGGTCCAGCGATTCGATGCCGTCCACGCACATGATGCCCAGCGTACCAGCGCGCATTTTGGCGATTTCCACGGAAATTTGCACCTTCTGCGCAGTATTAAGCCGGTCGAAGGCTATGCCGTCGCGGAATATGTCTCCGTTTACGATTTCCAGTCCGGTGATGGGAAGCTTGCTCATCAGCTCCAGCTTGTAGTCATGCAGGTGCTGGAGCACGCCATCCTGGAATACTGCCTTTTCCTTCAGGGTGGTCAGGTCCACATCGAGAATGCGGATATTTTCAAGCGTAGCCTCCGACCGCGAGCGCTGGCCTTCCTGCTCCTGCAGCCTGGTAATGCGCGCAGTGAGCTCGTTGTTTTTGACGGCGATGACTTCCAGCCGCTTGTCCTTAATCTCGGCCGCTGCGGTTTTCTTCACGTCGGCTTCGGCATTGATTACTTCGATCTGACTGTCGTACTGCTCGCGTGCCACGCGCACAGCCTCATCATAAACAGCCTTGGCGTCCGTGCGTCGCTGGGAAAAGCCAACATTGTAACTATCCAGCTGTTTCTGCACCTTGTCGAGAAAGATATCCCGGCTTTCAAGCAGGGCGCGCTGTTCGTCGAGCAGGGTGGCCAGGCTCTCACTGACGGCATTTTGAATTTCTTCTGGCAGCGTCTGGCGCAACTGCTTGATCGTCGATTCTTTCTCGGCCACCAGCCTGTTGGTCACCGTGCGCTCATCGAAGACGGCTTTATGCGTGGCATGGATGGCGTCAAAAGCATGGCAATTAACCAGCTCCGGCGCCAGCGGAATGCCGCACTTTTCCTCCATGTCAGCCTGGTCGACTTTCAACGGCATGGCCTGAAGCAACACATTCAGCCGGTCCTTCGGCTTGGCCAGCAGGAATTCAATAGGGTTGATAGAAAGCATGTCGACCATGCCATCCAGCACACTCTGCGGGCGCTCTACCTTGGTGCCATTCTTCGTGATAGTCAGTGTAGATGCTGTGCCATTGTCCTTGAACACGCGGCGGATGTTCGTGCCGTCATTCAGCACCAGTACCCCTTCGCCTTTGCTGGCGCCCTTATGCACCAGGGAGGCATCGGAGCCGCCCTTGATGATAGCCTTGATGCCATCGAGAATACTGGTTTTGCTGGCGCCATTCTTGCCAGATATTTCAACAAAACGGCCGGCATCAAATTCCAACTCTTCGATGCCAAGCACGTTCAGCAGTTTCACATGTGAAATGTATAAACTTTTCATCACTTTCTCCAGGTCCAGGGCGGCAGGTCAAGGGGCATGGCTTCAGACTTCGTATAGTCGTACCAGTACCCCGACGCATCACATTCAGCTATCAGGTCGGCCAGGCGCTGGCACTCTGCGCGAGCCAGTTCAATATCATGTTGCTGTGCATAATAGATTCCGATCTGAAAAGGCGGCTCTTTCTCCACAGCAAGAAAAACAAAATTCTCGGCCGTCCAGCCTACTGCCAGCTCCATCGTATCCAAATACCACGGAGGCTGAAGATAATAGGTGTAGTTGGTGGCATCCAGAGCAAACCCGCGCGGGCTGGCGTCCTTTGTTGACTTCAAATCAATAATCAGCTCCCCGGATTCGATAATCTTGTCCGGCCGGCATTTGCGCAGAAGACCATTTTTCGGGTCATATCCGTAAAAGCTGTTTTCGATCATACCGCCATCGGCGCGCGCAAAATGGCGCGCTACCGGATGCCGGTGAACAGCATCACGCATTTTCAGCAAGAGGTCATGCTCGCCAACATCGACCACCACTTTATGCTTGTTCTGCGCCATGAAATCGGCAAACTCCTGCTTGCCCACTTTGGTGCGCTTATTGATGCTGGTGGGTGCAATAACCACGGTACTGGACAGTAGGTCAGGCTCCAGCACAGCTGTGTGAAAAGCTGTACCGAAGTTTTTATCGGAGGCCCCGTCTTCTTCTACTACCTCTTTTTTTTCCTCATCAGTTTTCCGGTAATGAAACCGGTAAAAGGCTGGCGATACGGCCATCTTGTCCAGATGCGATTTTGATACACCGGGGCCATTGTGATAGTCGTCGTTCGATACGCCTGGGTAGTGACCAGGGATAAAGTCTTGCATGTGTTCTCTCCAGCGACTCCTGCCGCCTAGAGAATGCTGCCTCAAAAAAGAGGAAGGCGCAAGCCTGATTTGCTCAAAAATGACAAAATGTCGGCTTGACGGGATGCCAGATGGGACGGCTATACTTACGCAAATTTGAGTGACGAGGTAGCCGTGAGCGAGACAACAGTAATAGAGAAGCCCGAATCCCCGGACTTTGAGGCAGAGTTTCAGCAAGCCCTTGATGAGATTGAACGTAATCTGAAAGTGGCCGGCCGCTCCCTGTCCGAAGCCTGCGAGGCAGCCGGCGTAGCGCGGGCCACCCCTGATCGCTGGGCAGCCAAGCCCCCCAAGTCCGTAGAGCTGATCGCCGCTCTCCAGCGGGTGGCGCGTGGCTGGCGTGAAGAGGCAGAAGCGGCAAAGCTGAAAGAGCAGGCACAGGGCGGCGCCGGTGGCGCGCAAGGCGCTAATGGATGAACGCTGGCCGACCCCCACCGGCCGGCTTTCGCGTTGTCCTGAGCTTCATCGCTTCCTATGCAATCTGCCTTTTCGTGCAATGGGTAATCGATAAGGTTTTCGGGCTACCATTTGATTGGCGAGCCAACTTAATAATGGGCGTCGTGTTCACGACAATAAATATTGGGCGCCCTCTCCTATTAACTTTTATTTTGTCCCTATTTGGGTATAGCGACAGGAGTAAGTAATGCACCTTTTTCTTATCATTCTTTTGTGCATTGTCGGTGTGTATCTGCTGTTTGGATGCTTCGCCGGGCTGCATATGACTTTCAGCAAATCCCCAGCGGCTGCAGCTGCTCGTACCAGGATAGAACGCGATATTTCAGCCTCGGCCGGTAACAGCAAAATTACCTATTATGTCCTTTGGTTGCTTGCCTACGTCTATACCATTGTTGGTTCTGGCGCCATGGTGCTGCATATCGCTTTCAGCAAGCCAGCAGCAAAGTAATCATGATATCGCTACGCCCGCATCAGGAAAAAGGCGTCAAGGAGATCCGCGCGAAGATGCTGGAGGGCTTTCGCGCCGTTCTTTATCAGTTAAGTACAGGTGCCGGCAAAACGTACCTTTTCAGTTTTATAACCGAAAAGGCGGCGAATAAAGGAAACTCGGTTTTTATTATTGTTCATCGCAAGGAACTGCTAAAGCAGGCCAGCCGCAGCCTGGATAACCTGAAAGTATCTCACGGGCTAATCAGCCCTCACTTTACTCCTCGTCCGCGCGAGTTGGTGCAGGTAGCCAGTGTTGATACCTTATTGGCGCGTATTAAAAACGGCCAGCTGCCTTATAAGCCTGATTTACTGATCGTCGATGAGGCCCATCATTTTGTGGCGGGCAACAAGTGGGGGAAAGTTTACGATGCTCTTGGCGCTCCTGTTACGCTGGGAGTTACAGCTACCCCGGTACGATCTGACGGCAAGGGGCTTGGCATTCATGCTGATGGCCTGTTCGATACTATAATTCTAGGCCCCCCCATGCCGGAGCTCATTGAATTGGGCTTCTTAGTCAAGCCGGAACTGTACGGGCCTCAGCACAATGTTGACCTGACTGGGGTAACCCTGAATGCCAACGGGGAATACAACTCTATCCAGCTCGCGCAGCGGATGGAGGGACAAAAGCAAATCGTCGGGGACGCCGTCGAGCGCTATAAAGAGGTGTGCCCTGGCGCAAAGACTATCGTTTTTGCTGCCAGCGTAAAGCACGCCAACGATATCGTTGATCGTTTTAACGCTGCCGGCTTCCGTTTCAAGCTCCTGGTCGGGGCTCCCGCTATGTCCGATGAGGCGCGTGATTCAGTAAACCGGGAATTGGCGTCTGGAGCAATACATGGGGCTGTCACCGTCGATCTGGTGTCAGAAGGTTATGACCTTCCTGATCTGGAGTGCGGCATTCTTCTTCGGCCTACACAGTCAGAAGGGCTTTTTCTCCAGCAGGTGGGCCGCATCATGCGCCCGAGTCCCGGCAAGACTGGCGCCTTTATTCTGGACCACGTTGGCAATATTGGCCTTGTCCGCGATGACGTATTTATCAGCAATCACGGACTGCCCTGGGCCTATCGTGAATGGACCCTGGATGGACGCAAAAAGGGGCGTCGAAATAAGGACGCTGAAGATGAGGTAGAGGCGAACAAGCGGTGCCCCATCTGTTTCCGCATTCACCCTGTAACACAGGTTTTTTGTGGGAATATCCCTGCTGAAACGCCTGTGCCGGGCACAAAAAAGAAGTGCCCCGCCTGCTGGGCTCTCCGTCCCGTCGAAATGACTCTGTGTGATTGCGGGCATGTTTTCCGCATATCGCCATTTTCCGACGGGTGCGGTTATGAATGGGTGCCGACCGGGCGCTCCATAATGGAGGTCGAGGGCACTATCCAGAAAATGGATGTGACGGCCATCGAGGCGCAGGAAGAAGTAAACCGTCTCAGCCGGGCTGAGCGTGGACAAGCCAAGACCAAGGAAGAGTTGGCGGATTGGGCAAAGACCCAGCCCAATATAAAGAGCCCGACAAAATATGCTGAAAACGTGCTCAAGGCCCGCGACGAGAAGGCAGAGAGAATTAAGCGCATAAAGCAGGCCCTGTCGGCTTCCAAGCAGCCCATCTGGTCGCCAGCAGGCTGGAATGCCTTTGTTAGCGCTTCCGAGCTGGGCGAGCGCGCCATGCGGGTAGCAATGAACAGTGTCATGCGTACGGATGCCGCCGGGACCATGCTGCTTTATGTCCGGCCGGCCATGGAGAAGGATGCAATTAAGTACGTCACTGACCAGATAATCAAGCGCCTCCAGGATGTGCTGGTGCGCTGCAAGGTAGAGGTTATTTTGAAGGAATGCCTGGGGCAGACTCCCGCGGAGTACCAGGCGGCAAACAACACCATAAGTGCCCAGCCGTCTTTGCTTCAGGCGGCTGACGAGGCAATCAACTTTTAGGGGTAGGACATGCGCGGCGTAAACAAGGTGATTTTGGTTGGCACGCTCGGGAAAGATCCTGAAGTGAAGTTTCTCCCGAACGGCAATGCCGTGTGCAATTTCTCCATGGCGACCAGCGAGGCCTGGCGCGACAAGAACAGCGGTGAAATGCAGGAGGCTACCGAGTGGCATAATATTGTCATGTTCGGCAAGGTGGCAGAGATTGCCGGCGAATATCTGCGCAAAGGCTCCAAGGTCTACATCGAGGGCAAACTCAAGACCAGGAGCTGGGATGACCAGGCCACCGGCCAGAAGCGCTACAAGACCGAAGTGCAGGCGGACCAGCTCCAGATGCTGGACAACAAGGCCGCCGATGGCGGTGGTGGCGGCCAGCAGCAGGCCGCTCCTGCCCAGCGCCAGCAGGCGGCGAACCGCCAGGCTGCGGCGTCCAAGGATGAAATGCCGCCGCGCGAACAGCAGTTCAGTGATGATATTCCTTTTTGATTTGATATTCCTTTTTATTATGGTTATCCTTTATTTTTTAGGAGATAGCCATGAAATTTTGTAATACCTGTGGAACTGAAAAAGCAGAATCAGAATTCCATATACGAAAGGCATCTGTTGATGGTCTTTGCGCAAAATGCAAATCGTGTATGACTGATTATGATAAAAAAAGAAGTGGAGACAAAAATAGAGTTGCCAAGCGTAAGGAATATTCGCTGAGTATTGTCGGTATTGCTGCTGGAAAAAAAGCAAAAGAAAAATATATAGAAAAAAACCCAACGAAAAGAAAGGCTCATATTTTGGTTGGTAATGCAATACGTGATAAGAAGCTTTTTAAGGAGCCATGCGAGGTTTGCTTTACAGAAGAAAATATTTGTGCTCATCACGATGACTACGCCAAACCATTGAATGTCCGCTGGTTATGCGCCCTTCATCACTCGCAATGGCATCAAGAGCATGGGGAATCGCTTAATCCCTAATATTTTGACAAAAGCCGGTCGGGACAGCACTATCAGGTTTCTTACCTTGTGGTTGCTATCCCCGCCCGAATTTTCGGAATCAGCGGGGATTTTTTATGGACGCCATTTCATACCGTAACGAAGAGGGCCTGATGTATACCAAGGTGGTGTACGAGAAAGGCCGCTGCGTCTCGTCCTGCAGCCGGTACTTTATGGAGGGCTGCCTTGCCCGCCACCTGCTCGACAACATGACTCGTGATGAGCGCCGGGCATGGGTGGAAATGTGGGGTGCCCGGCAGAAACACCTGAGTCATGATGAGCGCCAGACTGCCATGCAGCACATCCGGGATACCGTGATTGAAGAGTGGAATTTCAGGAAGTCCCAGCAGACACAGGCGGATGCAGCATGAGAGAGAGCAGCGTCAGCAAAAAACTAATGCTGTTCCTGAGCCGCGCCGGTGCGGTCCTATTCAGAAACAATGTCGGCAAGAGCTGGATCAGCTCTAACTTTGTTGAGCTGGGTAACGGTGATGTGCTGGTGAAAAATGCTCGCCGCTTCCATTCCGGGCTTGTGGACGGGTCGCTTGATCTGGTCGGTTGGTACTCCATTATCATCACCCCGGACATGGTGGGCAGCAAGGTTGCGGTTTTCACGGCCATTGACTCGAAGCACAGTAATGGTGGTGACCGCAAGAAAGAGAATCAGCTCAATTTTATCTACCAGGTCAATGATGCTGGTGGGATAGCAGGTTTTGCGTCCTCCGAAGAAGAGGCTATGCAGGTGCTGGAGCGCGGTGTTTCGCGGCTCCGTACCAACGGTTGATGTGTCGGCTAGGTCTGGCCGCCGAACGATCCCCCAAGTGATCCGCCGACGCATCATTCAATACTTGGGATAATAAGAGCCACTTGGGGGCCCAATGAGTAATGAACTGCCAAAAACGTCGCAACAGGATATTGACCGTGCAAACGCCAATATCCTCGAAGTGGTCGGCGAGTTTATTGACCTGAAAAAACAGGGTGCAGAGTGGGTAGCCTGCTGCCCGTTCCACAATGAAAAGTCGCCATCGTTCAAGGTTAATCAGAACAAAGAAATGTATTACTGCTTTGGCTGTGGCGCCAGCGGTGATGCCGTCTCGTTCGTGATGGAGTTCAAGGGCTTCAATTTTCCTGACTCGGTGCGCTACATCAATGGCGAGCCCACGAAGGCCAATATCGTCCGTCCGCCGGCCGACCAGCGCCCATCTTTTGCGCAGCAGCGCCAGCAAGCACGCCAGTTCGAGCTGATTATTCCGGTACCTGATCATGCTGAGCCTCCGCCCTCTGTTCACTCAAGGCATGGCAAGCTTACTTCCATGTGGCCTATCCGTATGCCGGATGGCGAACATATCTACGGTTATGTCGTGCGTTTCGATATCCTCCGCCGTGACCCGGAAACCGGTGAAATGCGTCCAGGCAAGGAAGTGCTGCCGCTGACCTACTCGGTTGATACGGAAACCGGTGAAGAGGGCTGGCGCTGGGCGGCGCTGCCGAAGCCGCGGCCTATATATGGCCTTGAGCAGTTGGCTACCCCTGGCATGGTTGTGATGGTGGAGGGTGAGAAGACCGTCGACGCAGCGCGCCGGCTCCTGCCACAGTTCCAGGTAATCAGCTACCTGGGTGGAGGCAAGGCCATCGAGCATACCGACTGGCTTCCGCTGAAGGGTCGCAAGGTGCTGATCATCCGCGATGCCGACCAGGAGGGCTATGTCACCACGTACGGCCGGCTGGGCGAGGATGGCGAGCTGGAGCGGCGTGGCCTGGTGCATATCCTGCTCGAGCAGGGTTGCATCGTGAAGTGCTCGGAGCCGCCGGCCGACTACCCCAGGGGCTGGGATCTCGCCGACGCTGAGACTGACGGCTGGACACCTGACGACGTGCTGGCATGGGTCAAAAAGCATATGACGGACCCGCTTCCGCCATCACCCCCGAAGAAAAAAGCATCGGTCGATAATGAGCAGGTACCGGAGCCTGACGCGCACGACGAAATGATGGCCGACCGCTTTGCAGATGAAGAGGACGGCGAGCAAGAGGTAATGCTTGATCAGTCTGATCTGCCACCCCAGCCGAAAAGCACGGCAGGCATTGACGGCCACAATCAGCCATGGGATTTCCTGGGCTATGACCGGGACTACTACTTTATCTACCACCACGGTAAAAAGCAGATCCTGACGCTTACCGTCGGCAGTTTTGGAAAGAATGGCCTTATTACCCTGGCGCCGCTCAACTGGTGGGAAAAAAGCGATTTCATGGCGAACAAGAAAAAGCCTGAAATTGACACAGATGCTGCGCTCGATTGGATTGTGCAGGCCTGCATTGCCAAGGGCGTATTTGATCCATCATGCGTGCGTGGCCGTGGGGCCTGGGAAGACGAAGAACGGCTGGTGTTCCACCTGGGCGACCGCCTGTGGGTGGATGGCAAGATAACGAACCTGGAGGAAATTAACTCGAAGTTCGTTTATGAGCGCAAATTCAGGATGCCCACGCTACCTGAAACAGCGCTGACTACAGCCGAGGGCCAGCACATACTGGAAATCTGCCGCAAGTTCCGCTGGAGTATGCCGGCCAGTGGTGCCTTGCTGGCAGGCTGGATGGCGCTGGCGCCGATTTGCGGGGCATTGGCGTGGCGTCCGCACATTTGGGTTACCGGTGGCGCCGGCTCAGGCAAGAGCACCATCATGGAGTTCCTGCACTGGCTTATGAATGGCATGGATAAGTATGCCCAGGGCAACAGCTCCGAGGCCGGTATCCGCCAGAAGCTGGCGGGTGACGCAATCCCTGTGCTGTTCGATGAGTCGGAGTCGAATACCGAAAAGGACGCGAACCGGATGCAGAGCGTGCTTTCGCTTATCCGCCAGTCCAGCTCCGACAGCGCGGCAGAGACATTCAAGGGTACGCAGTTTGGCAATGCCGTCAGCTATCACGTTCGCTCCATGTTTTGCCTGAGCTCGATCCAGGTGGCGCTTACCCAGCAGGCCGACGTTGAGCGCTTGTCTGTCCTGCGCCTGCGGCCGAAGCGCGACAAGGCGCCCAAGGCATCGAAGGCTGACGAGTGGATAAAGCTGCGCGACTCCATATATGCACTGCAAACTGACAAGACAGTACCTGGCCGGCTCTTTTTGCGCTCTCTGAAATTGATCCCGATCATCCGGGTCAACATAGAGCTTTTTTCCCATGTCTGCACGAAGCGCTTTGGTACTCGGCGCGAGGGTGACCAGTATGGCGCCCTGCTGGCCGGCTGCTGGTCGCTGGTATCAAATGAGCTGGTGACAGAGCAGCAGGCTGAAGAGTTGGTGAACACGTTCAACTGGGACGAGTTCACAGAGAATTCAGAGACGGAGGAAAGTGAGAAGGCATTGAGCGCGCTCATGGAAGCCCACCTGCGCATAGGTAACCTGACCCTGACGGTCTTTGAAGTGATTACCATGGCCAGCAACGCGGTGCAGGGCGGCAATCCGCCACTGACCACCGATGAGGCCGGCCGGGTGCTGCGGCGGTATGGCATGGCTATCCGCGGGGCCGATCTGCTGCTGGCCAACACCAGCATGGCGCTTCAGCACCTGATGGAGAATACCCCGTTCGGTGCGGATCTCCGCGGCCAGCTGAGGCGCCTTCCTGGCGCCGCCTCCAATGACAATAAAACGGTGAAGTTCAACGGTGTCGGCAGCAAGGTAATGTCCCTGCCGCTCGAGCTGATCATTTCCGACTATCAGCCGCGGCTTGTGGCTGATGATTCTCCAATCTGACCATCTACTACGCGCATCTGGAAAAATTCCCATATTGCGCGCGGCATATTGCGGTCACCAGCTTCCCAGCGCTGCCATGTGCGGATATCGACGTAGACAATAGATGCAGCCTGCGCCTGGGTTAAGTGGTGATTATCGCGTATCAGTTTGATGATGATCGGCCAAGGGGTAATAAGCCTATCCATCAACATGCAAGACCATTGTTCAAATTGCCGCCAGTTTCTGGTGATAACTTCGCTGGTGTCGCAGCCATAGTGACCATGCTGCAACAGCAAAATCTGCATGTTTTTTGCTGCCCCATATTTTATGTCGTCAGCTGTAACATTCATAAGTTTGGCCAACTCGGCCAAATTCATATCCTGATGAACTTTCATCATGACTCCTAGAGAAAAGAAACAAACTCGCCAGTTTCATCGTAGGCCGCTACCTTGGAGTATCCGCGGCCATCGGCAGGGTGGTGCGCCTTGTAGGTCCAGCCGTCGGCGTCATCGGCATTGAGCTCGTCTGCCAGGCAGTTGGCGTTGTCGGCAGACAGCAGGGTTTCAATGGGGTTAAGGCAGGACATTTTTTACATCCCTCAGTGCAGCGCTCATGGCGCGGTTGTATTCATAGAGCCAGTGGTACTCTGGCTGCGTGATGATATCCATCCAGTAAAGGGTAAAAATGCAGCCTGACATTTTGTAGTAGTCATTTTCGCTCTGGCTGCTGAATTTCTTCATGTAGTCTTCGTAATAGTTTTCGACGCAGGAGGGCAGAGCAGTAATTGCTTTCGCGCGGGTTTTGCTGAGTTTTTTTATTGCCATGGTTTAGCACTCCAACTGGCAAAGAAGTTCATTGGCGAAGGGAATGTTCGGGCTCGCACAGCAGATTTCGACAATGCGCTCCATTTCGGGAATGTCTTCAGCCTCAAAGGCCGCCATGTACTGGGCAATGAGGTTGCTTGCAACTTCTTCCGTCATTCTGTCGCGCTGGGGCTGTCTGGCCATGATTTTCTCTCCCGGTGGGGGATGGGAGCCAATCTCCCCAACCCACATCTTTACTATACGGCCATTGGTCGTAATATTGAAGATGTTTAATCAAAAAAGAGTAATTAACCGACAGACGGCAGGTGGACATTGAGCAGGGACATTGGAAGGGATGCTGGGGATATTAGGAACACCAGACACAATGTCCGGTTGTCCCTGTTTTTCTTTAGGCTTCAGGTCTAGCGGCTAGTGCGTGGAATTGCTCCACCATGGGCGCCAGCATACTCGACCAGGTGAGCCTGTCTTTAAGCTGGTCGGCCGGCTCGGAATCGGCGATATAGGAGCCACTGTACAAATCGCGCAGGGCCTCCTGAAACTGCGCTGCTGTGTCGGCCAGGATGATGCGCTTGTCTCCCATGACAAACTCGAAGCCGCGGAAGGCCTGGCGGGTGGCCAGGATCGGCCGGGGCGCCAGCAGGGCTTGGGCCACCTTCAGGCTGCTGCCTCCGCCTGCTGTGATGGGCAGTAGGTTGACATTCGCGGCGCACAGGTAGGCTTCGAGCTGCCGCGACTCCATTACTCCCAGCATCCACAGGTGCGGTGCAATCAGGCCGGCGCCGGCCGGCATGAAGCGGTCCTGCAGGAGCACGTCGCGCGCGCCACCGATCACAGCTATCTGCTCCCGCGGCTCCAGCACCATGCCGGCAAGCATGTCCCAAAAGCCATGGGTATTCGGCACCCAGGAGCTGCTGACGTAAAATGGGGTGCGCGGACGGTGCGAGCCAATAACCCTGGATGCAAGGGAAATATCAATCCCGGAGCAGGTGAAGGGCTCGGCGCCATTGCCGGCCACTACCACGCGCCGGGCGCCGCTGGCCTGGAAATACTCGGCATCGCCAACTGAACAGCACACAACGAGATCCGCCTCGCGGTAGGCTTTGCGCTCGCACCGGGCGGTGTACTCGGTCCAGGAATCGCTGCAATAGTCCGGCTGGCGCCCCAGGCGCGCGAGCTGCACGCGGATTTCAACATGGTGCGACGAGTACACTAACTTGGCCGCATTGTTGTGCTGCCTGATCAGCCACTGGGCAGTATGTACCAGCCATGGGAATTCAAACATGATGGCATCGAAGGGGTAATCGGTAGATTGCAGCACGTCGCCGTTGTTCACCACCACGTCATGCACGTCATGGCCGGCGCGGCGCAGCTGGTCGCCCAGGTGGTAGCAGCGCTGCTGGCCGCCGTTGGTTCGATTGCCTATGCCAAAGGGGAGTAAGCGCAGGATGTTCATTCGGCCTCGGCAGCTGATATCAGCAGGTTGTTGATCACGTCAGTATTGGTGGCGCCCCAGGCGGAGCCGCGCAGGCGCTCCAAGGCTGCACTTGCCTTCGGGTGGACCCTGACATGCAGAGTGATGATACCAACCGCACGCTGGCGCTGGCGACGTTCACGGTCACGCTCCGCCCGTGGCTTGTCGGATGCTTTACGTCCCATTTATAAAGACTCCTTTTGCAGTTCAACTAACAGCCGCTTACCGATCCAGGCCATTACGGGGACAGCCATCGAATTCCCAATGGCCTTATACCTCGGGTCATCGGCTGCCATCTTTTTGCCGACTGGCACCAGGGTCCAGTTGTCCGGCATGCCCTGCAAGCGCTCGCACTCGACGGGCATCAAGCGGCGCACTGACATGTGAGCAAGCACATGCCATGGCTTGACTGTTTCAAGGGTGCCTATCTGTCCGACTTCAAGGAGAGGGTATGCAATTGCTGGCGGATGAGCTCCTTCCGCAAGCGAATGACAAGGATCGCCGGCTTTCGGATTGCTCCTGTTCGTTGGGCTGGTAACCTGTGTCGTGTCGAAGCAGAGCACATTTTCCTGCCCGCTGTTCCTGCCCAGCGTGTGCGCCATATCGCGCAGGGTGTTGGGGTCTTGAGTACCGTGAATTACTATTAGTGCTCCGGCCTCAAAATCACCGGGATTGTGGCAGCCACGATTTGCGTTCATAGCTGGCGATATTTGAATCGGTCCAGATGTGTTGTTGCCGCCAAACACTTGAAGGTGGCCCGCTACGGCATCATTCTCGTCATCCCCACCATTGCTGCCCGTGAGCGTCCCCGCCACATCCCCAACAACAATCGGGGCCTCATGGTTGCACGTCAGGGTGGGACTGCGATCAATTGCTAACTCTGCCCCCCCCTGTCCGTGTGCAAGGCAGATGATACCTGGGCTTGTTCCCGCTCCGCGACTGCGGCTAATGCTTGCCTCAATTGTTCCGGCAACGTCTTCCCGCGCTTCTCGGCTCGGCGCAAAATCCCGGCGCACGCCCTCGAACTCAAAAAGTAATTCGGCGGGATTGAACCCCTGACGAGCACTTGCGACAACGAACACACGGCGGCGGCGTTGGGCCAGTCCGAAATATTGGGCATCGAGCGTGCGCCAGGCAATTGCTCTTTGGGGTCCAAACACACAACCAGCGTTCGTCCATCCATCCCCTGACGGCTCGAGTGGGCTGCTTTCCCCGCACAGCGCGCCCAGAAAACAGCCGAATGCATTGTCTTTACTACTGAGGACGCCAGGGACGTTCTCCCACCAGATGACGGCTGGTG
>Ga0302146_10000048_pt1 | contig 68005 bp, 77 predicted proteins | sample I_Bog_E3_1_FD_193578 | JGI IMG/M metagenome (GOLD analysis project Ga0302146, IMG submission 193578) | Peat permafrost microbial communities from Stordalen Mire near Abisko, Sweden - I_Bog_E3_3 | ecosystem: Environmental > Terrestrial > Soil > Wetlands > Peat | place: Sweden: Abisko, Stordalen...
GCGCGGGTGGAGGCAGATCGCGTACCGGCCCGCTGCGGCGGCTGTAGGTGAAGATGACCAGAACGCCCAGCAGCGCAATGGCGGTCCATAGGGTGTAGAGCGCGGGCCCGGCGGCATAGCTCCATGTGGAGCGGACGTCGCCGTGCAGTGACTCATCCCAGTAGAAATGATGGCCCTCGCGCGGACCCAGCGAGTTGAGGAAGAGGTCCAGATTGTGGGCGCGGGAGAGCGAGCCGTTTTCAAGGGGCGTGGAACTGGCCCACCACACCACGTGGCCCTTTTTCCAGTCGAACTCGACTACCGCGGGCTGGCCGGCGCAACTGTACTCGACGCGGTGGGCGGGGTTGCCGGCGTTCCAGGTTGCCTGTGGAACCATCCAAACCTCACCCGAATCGGAAAGCGAATCCAGGCCTTCGGGCTCCAGTTGGCAGGCGGCGAAGTTGAGTTCCTTGGGCGTGTCGCTGGCCTCGCCGGGCAGGATGAATCCGCCCCAGAAGCCAGTGGAGAGCACGCGGCCGCCGCGCTCCAGAATGGCGCGCACCGCCTTGATGTCACTGGGCTCGCGGGTAAACGGCTCGGCGAAGATAACGACGGTGTTCGAATCCGCCTGGCTGGCCAGTTCGCCCAGCGGGCGCTCCCAGCGCTCCACGGAATAATCTGACCGGACCAGCGTTTCGTAGGCGGCGCGTGCGCCGTGCTGGCCGGAGAGATAGGTGGAGGGCAGCGGGTTGTCGTTGTTGTTGGCGCCGGGGAGCAGGAAGCCGGTAACGACGGCGAGTGTAAGGCCGATGCCGACGCACCAGAGCAGGAGTTTGCGGTCCTGCGAGTCGAGCGAGGAGAGGAATTTCATTCGGCGCCTCCGCTGGTGCTTGAGGCGGGGGCGGTGTTTCCCGAGATCAGCGCGTTGGCGAGTTGTTCGGCGTTGCGGTAGTCGCTTTCGGCGGCGGTGCGGCCACCATACCAGGTGTGCTCAAAGCTGCGGGTGAGGGTGGCCAGGCTGGGCTTGCGCGGATCTCCCGGCCCAACCAGAGCCAGGTATTCGCGCGGGGTGCGGGCGCGGTCGGCGGGCCACAGGCGGCGGGATTCCAGACGCGAGATGGCTGCCCAATAGACGAAGTGGATGGCCTCGCGCCACAGCCCCGCGGCGGCGGCTTTGCGCGCGTCTTCAAGCCACAGTTGCCAGTCGCGGGCAGAGGCGGCTCCGGAGGCCGGACCGGTCTGATCGGGAACCAGCCGGATGCGCCAGCGGCGCTCCAGTTGCAGCAGACCCCACACCAGGCCGACGCAGACGGCGAGAATGAATCCGCCGACTATCAGGCGGCCGATCCATGCCGCGCGGGCGCTGAACTCGGCCACGCTGTTGAGCAGGGCGTTGAGCCAGTTGCCGATTTTTTCCAGCCACGAGTCGCGCGCGGTGGGCGCTTCCAGGTGGCGGAAGTCGCGGCCAGCCAGGATCTGCCGCATGTTCTGGCGCTCACCGGCGTGTGCAGCGCCTGCAACCGCCTGCTTGTCGGTCTGGCCAAGATCGTGCGCCAGGCGGGTCTCCGCGTCGTTGAGAAGCTGTGTGGTGGCGGGCGGAGCGGGGAAGGTGGGCTCGCCGTCGGAGGATTCCTTGCTCGACGATTCCTGGAGGGCCGCGGCGGATTTGGCTGCGGATGCGTCTTGCTCCTTGTCTTTGTCCTGGGCCTTGGAGAGCAGCACGCGGAGCCAGCCGTAGCGGACCAGCCGCCGCTCGGCGTTGGGGCCATCGCTGAGCGGGACGCGGTCGTCGGGGCCGACCTTTGTGGGATCACAGGTGGTGAGGTCGCGGGCCTTGGCACAGGCTTCCACCAGCGAGGTGAGGGTCTGCAGGTGGGCGCGATAGTCGTTGAGCGAGGCGTCATTCGCGTGGGTAGCGATGGCGGGAGCTGCGGGAATGGGGCCGGCCGCGCAAGCCGGCGCGGCTAGCAGTGCGGCAAAAGCAGAGGACGCGAAGAGATTGCGCGCGATCACGGCTGCGCCTCCTCGGCTGCTTCGGGCGCGACGATCTGTGCTCCCTCCGGAGAGTTCAACGGCGCGGTCAATCCAGCGGAGTCCATCATGCGTTCGATGTCGTAGCCTTCCCGGCGTATGCGCTGATCATAGTAGATAAGGGTCATTGCGATGGGGAAGAGCGCACCGGTGAGAGTCGACGCGATGTAGACCGGAATGAAAATTGCCGCCTTATGGATGCTTGGATAGGCTTCCCACTCATTTGTATTGGCCAACAGAATTTGTAAGGCAATCGCAAGTACAACCGAGGTTGCGGCATATAGCACCCATTGCAAAGCGGCGGCCAGGCACCATGCTGCAAAGAGGTGGCGATAGCTGGATTGCGCAAACCCAAATCCTTTGCGGAGCGCTGTGCGAATTGGCAGGCATTCCATTGTCCAAATGGGCACGCTGAGACACATCATTGCGACGAATGCGAAGCGGAATATTTCGACGGCCGCAAGGGTCAGCAGAGCAAATGGCAACTTGTCGATCGCGCCCGTCCCGCCCCACAAACTCATTTGTGCCGAAAAGATCATCCGATCAACCATGGGTACACGATGGAGCAACCAAGGCGGCCAGGACATTGCAGCCCAGAGGATGCCTGTCAGCGCAAGAAAGCTCCGCCAGCGCCCCATGAATGCGAGGACCGCCGACCTGAGAGTGATGTCCTCGCACAAAAGCTGCCGGGATGCCACCAAGGTGAGTACCGGCCAGATGACCAGGTTTGAATAGGCCAGGATTACATTTGTGAGCGTCCCCGCGCCAAAGTCTTCCAGTGAGTATCGGGTGGTGTGCGCAAAAGTCGTCTGCGACAGGATGGCGCCGAGAATTAAACCGAGAACCGGGATCGTCAATTTCATGATGAATGGCACGGCGGCGATGCCAACGAACACCAGAAATTTGGCTCGGTAAATCTGGAAAGTGCGGTCGAGGATCTCGCCCAGGTTCATGGGCCTGAGCGGTGCCGTCATGCAGGCGCTCCGGGCTCTGGATCTGGCGGCAATGCGCTCGGTGCTTCTTCCCTGGTTCCCAGGACGGGTTCTTCGGGCGTGGCTTCCGTGACGACCGATGGCGCCGATGGCTCGGCTGGCTGATGAACTGGAGCAACCGCAGCAGTCCACGGCGCGGCTTCGGGCTGCGGCGCGGCAGGCGGCGCTACCATGCCGGCCTGGAGCATCATCCACTCAATGTCGAAGCCCTCCTGGCGGATGCGCTGGTCGTAGTAGAAGAGCACCAGCGCGATCCCGTACACCGGGCGGGTGAAGGACTGGATGGCAAATGCTGCGCCGTAGACGACGAAAAGCATCACCATGGCAGCGGTTTGCGCGTGCTCCGGGCTGCTTGCGCCGGGAAGCATGGCGGTGAGGATGGAGAAGGGGATGGTCACAACGAGGGTGAGGACCCAGCCGAGAACTGCGCCGATCAGATAGAGCAGGAAGATGCGCCCCTTGGTTCCCCTGGTCAGCGTGGAACTGCGTTTGAGGGCGGCAACGGCGCCGATCTGCTCCACGACGCAGGCCGGGAAGACCAGCGACAGGCGCAAGACCATATAGAGGACATAGGCGGCGATCGCGAAGAAGATCAGTACAGCCGCCAGACCGAAGAGCACGCCCCCGGCAGCGCCCAGGCCGGCCGACTGACCGAGAGCAGCCAGTCCCGCGCCAAGGAACACGAGCGCGAACCACGCCACGAACGGAGCGACGCCGACGATGAGTCCCTCAAGGATGTACAGGCCCACGTAGTTCCAGCCGCGCCGCCAGACGGCTCTGTAGGCGTCGCGGATGGTGGTCGCTTCTCCAAGATTGGCGCGGGCCACGGCGTGGCTCATGGCCGCGGACGACAGGGCGGAGACGCCGAGGAAGACGGGCAGCACCACCAACGTCCCCACGGCGACCAGCACGACGGCCACGATTCCGGTGGCGAAGTCTGAGGCTTTGCCGGCGCCGGACCAGGCGAACAGCAGAAAGCCGCCCAGCGCGAACACGAGGATGACCGCAGTGGGAACCACCGCAATTCCCCAATAGACAAGAAATCGCGAGCGGTAAAGATGGGCAGTGCGGTCCAGAATATCGCCCAGCGTGGATGGGCGGAGGGGTTCGTTCATGCGCTCTCCCCAGGGTCATGCGGTTCAGAGGCAGAATCAACATGTGGCGGAGCAAGAGACGGAGGATCAACCGTGAGCGATTCGGCAGGGGGTGGTTCGAAGTGAGAATCGAGGGCCAGCCAGGGCTCGGCTTGCGGTTCAGCCGGTGGCGGCGCGGGCACGGTGAGCCCGGCGGCCTGCATCATCCATTCAATGTCAAAGCCCTCCTTGCGCACGCGCTGATCGTAGTAGAAGAGGGTGATGCCGGTGGCGTAGATGGGACCAAGGAAGGTGGTGGTGAAGAACGAGACGATCTGCGACAGGATGGTGATGGCGGTGCTGACCTGGCCGTGGTGCTTGAAGACGGAGACGAACACAAAGATCTGTGTGACGCCGACCAGAACCAGCTTGATGGCGCCGATCAGCAGGGCCAGAACGAAGATGCGTCCGCGCGCTCCTTTGACCAGTTCCACGCCGCGGCGCAGGGAGGGCCGTGCCTTGAGGCCTTCCACGACGCAGACGGGCACGGCCAGCGAGTAGCGAAGACCCATGAGGGTGGTGTAGGCCAGCGCGGGCATGAGCAGAAGAAAGAAAATGACGGATGCAGCGCCGATGAGCAACACGTTCTTTGGATCGGACATGGCAGCCTGCTGGTTGGCAACGCCACCAGGCGTGCCGAATCCTTTGATGTGGTAGGCCATGAAGCCGAAGTAGCCGGCATAGACGATCACCAGCGGCGTCCAGACCAGGAAAGCGGTGATGGTCATCAGCCAGAGATAGCGGCCGATGCGCGGCAGGATGCTCATGTAAGCGCCGCGGATGGTGGCTGGCTGGTCCAGGTGAACCCAGGCCACGGCGCGGCTGATGGCGGCGATGGAGGTGCCCAGCAGCAAAAATATAAGGAGGATGGAGAGGCCGGTGGTGGTCCACGTGAGCCATTGCAGCTTCTCGGTCAGATGCCACAAGGCCAGCAGTTCCTTTTCTCCGACCAGCAGCAGATTCATCACCAGCTGAATGCCGGCATAGATGGCAAAAATGCCCGCAAAAAGGAGAAAATGAGTGCGGTAAAGCTGTGCGGTGCGGTCAAGGATCTCGCCCAGGGTGAGCGGGCGGATGCTGGTTTCCATGAAGGGCTCCTCAGAAAAGGTTCGTGAACGCTTGCCGGGATACTAGCATACGGTCGAATCGCAGCGCGGTGAGCAAAGGTTCACGATTCGGTTCGAATTTAGAAACAAATAACTAGTGGGGCAGCGGTGCGGTAAACTGGTCTCCCACGCGATGGAAGCAATTCGCAGCTCAGTCAACGATTTGGCCAAGGCCTGTGCCCAGTCCGCGGATGCCGCGGAATGGGAGGAATTCCTGCGCCGCTGCACACCCCTGGCGTCCCTGGTGGTGATGCGCATCGCGCGGATGTGGTCGAGCGGCTCATCTCAAGCAACGGTAGACGATATCGTGCAGGAAGTCTTCCTGAAATTGTGCGAGCAAGAGCGGCGGATTCTCAGGGATTTTGAGCCGCGCGGGGAAGACTCGTTTCTGGGCCTGCTGCGCCTGGTGTCCGCCTCGGTGGCCAACGACTACTTCCGCCGCCTCTATTCTGAAAAGAGGGGTGGCAAAGTGGTAACCATGACCCTGGTGGAAGACGCGGCGGTCTTCCCGGTGGCGAGTAGCCATGAGTCGGTGCGGATGCACCGCTCGGTGCTCCTGGCCCAGTTGGACGAAAAGCTCCGCGCGGCGCCTCACATCATCAGCGAACGCGACCGGTCAGTCTTCTGGCTCTATTATTTGCAGGGACTTACGGCAGAAGAGATTGCCCGGCTGTCGGCGGCGGGACTCACCCCCAAGGGAGTGGAAAGCGCGCTGCGGCGGGTGGCAAAATGGCTCCGCGCCGAGATTGGGAGCCGAAGTCCAGCCGAGCGGGCTGAGACCGGCTGACAGGGCCCGTGCGTCTGTGAAAGGAATGTGACTGGGATTGGCGTTAAATAGAGTGCGGATATGAGCGACTACAACAACCCGCAAGATCCATACGATTCCGGCGATGCCGCGGGCCAAGCCCCGCTGGCGCGTGCGCTGGATGAGTTGATGGACGGGCGATACTCCCGCGCAGAGGCTGCGCAGGGGGCAAGCTCAGGTGGGCGCAAGACCGGCTCGGGGAATTGTCCCGAGTTGGGCGCGTGGCTTGTGCTGCTCGGCCTTGAAGCTCCCCCTGCGGACGGGAAGGAAAACCCGAAGATTGAGGCGTTGCTGGCCCACGCGGCGCAATGCGGCGCCTGCGCGGAACGTCTGCGCCTGCTCACGGCGGACGCGACAGCGGAAGAGACCGCCGAGTTGGGCAAGTTGGCTTCGGCGTCGCCTGAATGGAAACACGACCTGGCCGTCGAACTGGCGCGTACGCCGCACCGTTCAGCCGGTTCAAGAAAGACGCGCTTTTATCTTTGGGCAGGAGCCGGGCTGGCTGCTTCACTTTTGCTGGCGGTTGGGGCCGGTTTGTGGTGGCAGCGCGCCAATACGCCGGAACGCCTGTTGGCCGAGGCCTACACCCACGACCGCATCTTTGAGCTGCGCATGCCCGATGCCGGATTCGCCGATGTGACTCCGCAGACCCATCTTCGCGGCGGTGCGGCAGCGCATGAATCCGCGCGCCTGCTCGATGCCCACGCCCGCATCGAGCGGCAGTTGGAGAACGCGCCGGAAGATCCGCACTGGCTGCAACTGGAAGCCCGCGCCGACATTCTGGAAGAGAAGTACGATCCGGCCATCGACATTCTCGACCGCCTGATTGCGGCTGGGCCGGTGACTTCAGGCCTGCTGATCGACGATGCGGCAGCTTACTTTCAGCGCGGCTCAAGCACCGGCAGCGAAAACGATCGCACCACGGCCCTTGAATATCTGCGCCACGCCGATGAACTGGCCCCTGGCGATCCGGTGGTGCTGTTCAACGAGGCAGTGGCCATGGAAGATCGCGGCCAGGTGATGAACGCCGTGGAGACATGGAACCGCTATCTGCGTTTTGAGCGCGACCCGAAGTGGCTGGCCGACGGCCGCCGCCGCCTGCAGGCCCTGGAACAAAAGCTGAACCAGTTGAAGACCCATCAGAGCCGCATGGAGCAGCACCTGGCCACCCCGCAGGCGATGCTGGCCCTGGCGGCCGATCCCGCCGCGCTGGCCGCAATCGATGAGGAGCTTTCCAGCACGCTGTTGCCCAAGGTGCTCAACCCCGCATTCCCCATGCCGGTAGACTGCTCGCGCGGTTCTCCATGCACTGCGGCTTGCCCGGAAAATTGCCGGGCCGCCCGCACTTTGCTGCACGCTCTTGCCGACTCGCTTGAACGCAATCATCAAGACCCCTGGCTCTCCCAACTGCTTCTTCCCGATTCCCTTCCGTCAAACTCCTCTAAATCCAATCTGAAATACATGCGGGCCATCCGCTTGCTGGCGCTGGCGATTGACGCCGATGTGAAGGGCGACTACCTGATGGCGCAACAGCAGACGCTGCTGGCGGGAAAGCTGTTTCACGCGCTGGGCAACCCGGCTGGCGAAGACCGCGCCCGGGTGGAGCGGTCGTACGCGCTGCTGCGCAGCTCGGACATGCCCGGATGCTATGCGGCGGCGCATCCGCTGCTGGGACGCGATCCGCAGTTTGCCTGGATACAGATTCACGACCTGACTCAAGACATCATCTGCGATCCCCGTCCGGGGAGTGTGCAGGAAGAAAATCCTGCGTTTCTGAACGCGCAAAAGCTGGCCGAGGAGCGCAAGTATGCGCTGCTTGAACTGCGGGCGCGCATCATGCTTGGCTCGGCGGCCGTGGATACCGGCGACGCAGAGGCCGCGTGGCGGGACGGGATGGCGACGGTGGAGCGGTTCTACTCCGGCGACTACCCGGCGATACGGCTTTATGCCACGCTTTCGGGCTTGTACGAGGTGGAACACGCCACGCCCTGGGTGCGGGTGGCGCTGGCCACGCAGCGGGAGGTGCTGGGCGTGCTGGAGCTGACGCCGAGCCGCGCCTTGATTCCCACCGAGCGGCTCAACCTGGCAGCGGCGGCGATTCGCGCCGGAGCGATCAACGAGGCGCAGGAGCAGGTGAAGCAAGCCCAGGCCGAGCTGGCCGCAAACGGCGGCGAGATGTCGATTCAGGGATTTCTGGCGGAGAACGAGAACGCCATGGCCAAGCTCTACCTGGAGCGCCACGACCTGCCTGCGGCCGCCCGCACGCTGGATTCGGCAATCCGGCATATGGATGGCGAAAACAACTCGTATCATCGCCGCGAGTATGCGGTGGCGCGCGGACAGTTGGAACTGGCCGAGGGCCATCCGGAGACGGCTGAGCGCACGGTGCGGCAGGCGCTGCTGGATGAAGAGCGGCTGGCGGGCGCGGGCGGCGCGGACAGCATTGTGCTTGCCCAGCAGGATCGGGAGCTTTACGCCGTGCTGGCCGGGGTCTGGCTGGCGCAGGGACGCTCCGGCGAGGACGTTCTTGCGCTGTGGGAGCGGTACCGGCTGCGGATTCTGGGTGAAGCGGCGCCGGTCTGCCCGAGGAAGGGGCTTGACTGTCTGAAGCCGCGGCTGGGGGAGGCGCTGGGAAAGTTGGGCGACAACCGGCTACTGGGGCAGATTGTCCTGCTGGACCGCCTGCTGCTTTACCGGGCTACCACGCAGGGCGTCGAGTGGAAGGATGTCCCGGTGGGCCGGCAGGATCTGCTGGCGGCGGCGGCTCCGCTGGAGTTTGCCGTCAGCTCGCCGGCGACGCCGATGGCCGCGGTGGACCGGGCTGCGCGCAAGGTGGGCGGCATCCTGCTTGGGCAGCTTGACCAGCAGGATGTTGGAGGCGGAAACGGCGTGCTGCTTCTCGAACCCGACCCGCTGCTGGGCAATCTGCCCTGGCCCTCGGTTGAAACGGATGCCGGCCCGATCGGTTTGGGGTTCAATCTCGAGGAATCGCCATCGCTTCTATTGGATCGCGGGACGGGAACGGCGAGCAGGACGACAGCGCCGGCGGGCAGGCCGCTGATTGTGGGCGCGTCGGTGGCGAGCGGCGAAAACCCGTTTCTGCCCGAGGTGCTGGCCGAAGCCAAAGCCGTGGCGCGGTTTGGAAACTCCCCGAACCTGTTGCTGGCCGCGGACGCGACCGAGCCGGAGGTCGCCATGCGGCTTTCCACGGCCACAACATTTCATTTTGCCGGCCACGCGGCGCAACAGGACGGCGGCACGCGGCTTCTGCTGGCTCCCGCCAAGGCTGCAACCGGCGCTAAAGATGCCGGTCCGGACAGGCCGTATCTCAACAGCGCCGTCTTTCGCAAACATCCCCCCAGGGCCGTCCGCCTGGCGGTGTTTTCCGCCTGCTCCACCGGCAAAAAGGAAGAAGGCTGGAACCACGGCATGGGCGACATTGTGGACACGCTGGCCGCGCTCGGCGTGCCGGACGTGGTGGCCACGCGCTGGCAGATTGACTCAGGGTCCGCCGTTCCCATGATGGACGCCTTCTATGGCGGCCTGGCCAAAGGGCTCACGGTTCCGCAGGCCTTGACGACGGCGCGGCAAACCCTGATCCGCGACCCGCGCTACCGCCATCCCTACTACTGGGCTGCCTATTACGCGTCCGGCACCGGGCGATCGGATCTGAGCCAGGTCTTTCACGGCATGCCCTAGGGCGCCGGGGCTCTTCCCCCTGCCACCGGCCGCTGATCCGTCGGCGCATCCTCCCACCGAAATGATTTACGCTTTCTGCTGAAATGAAAAACATCTGCACGACCCTCATCCTCCTTGCCCTGCTGCCGTTTGTGATGGAGCCCGCCGCGAAGCTTTCAGCCCAGATGGTTTCGCCGTCGATTGACCGGCCAGGCCAGCCGTTCTCTTACTACTCCAAACCCACTGACGAGATTGGCGTGATGGATGCCGAGGCGGCTACCGAGATCACGCCCGAGGGCTATCTGCGGACCGGCTTCGGTGAACTGATGTTCTTTGCCGGTCCGGAGCTGGAGCCGACCAGCGTGCGCCTGCGCACTCTGGAAGACGGGCGCCTGCCGGTGATTCACTACAGCTTCGAGCGCGGTGGCGTGGAGTACACATTCACGCTGCTTGCGGCGACCAAAGAAATCCAGAACGGCGAGCCGAGCGGTACGCTGGTCAACTTCATTCGCATCACGATGAAGAATGTGGGCGGCCAGACCACGCGCGCCATTCTGGCCACGGGCATTCGCTACGACGCGCCCAACAACACCGGCGGACGTCACGGCGACAATCGTTTTGACCGTCCGCGCGAGGGCAAATTCCCCGGCGATTATCGGCAGCTTGGCGAGAAATTCAACCCGGACTGGGTTTACTCATTCGATGGTGGCCGTTTCCTGCGCGACGGGCGCTTGCTCTACACCTTCCCTGAAGGGTTTTCGTCGCGCGGCTACACTCTGCATGGCAACTACAACTACCCGCAGGACGTGACCAAACCGTCGAAGCTCACTGTCGATCCAACCGTGCCGGTGGGTATTGTGACTTATTCGGAGCTATTGACTCCGGGGAAGGAACGCACCCTCGACTTGAAGATGCCCGTAGTGCCCACGGACGATCCGGCAACAATTGCGGAGGTTGAAAAGGCGAGTTTCGATGCGGCCCATGCGCAGACCGTGCAGTTCTGGAACGGGATTTTCGCGCAGGGCATGCAGGTGAGCCTGCCGGAAGCGAAGGCTGTGAACACATTTGACGCAAGCCTGATGTATGACCTGCTGGCCCGCGATCACATTGGCCCGGATTACATCCAGACGGTCAACAAGCTGCACTATCACATGTTCTTTCTGCGCGACGGCGCGGACATCGCACACAGCTACGACGTGACCGGCTATCCAAATATCGCGAAGCAGGATCTGGAGTTTTTTGCCAAGTCGCAGAAGAAGGACGGCAATTTTCTTTCGCAGGAACAGCAGTACGATGGCTGGGGTGAGGCCGTGTGGGGCTATGCGCAGCACTATCGCATCACCCACGACAAGGAGTTTGCGGAGTGGGCGCTCCCGCAGATTGCGCGCGCCGTTGACTGGCTCAAGCAGGCGCGTGCAGCCGATCCGCTGCACATTATGCCGGCCAGCGACGTACGCGATAACGAGTACGTCCCCGGCCATTTGACCGGCTATAGCTTCCTCGCGCTCTCCGGGCTCAAGCTCGCCATTCAAATGGCCAATGAGACCGGCCACACGGATCTGGCAAACAATTGGCAGACGGAGTACGACGACTACAAGCAGGCGTTCTTCAAAGTCCTGGCCCAGCGTGCCGATGAGAACAAGGGCTATATTCCTCCGGCGCTCGATGGGCAGAATGGTGGATACGACTGGGGCAACCTGTTGGCCGTTGTTCCCGAGCCGACCCTCGATGCGCACGATCCGCGTGTGACGGCGACGCTCAAGGCCACGCAGGCCAAGTACGCCGAGGGCATCATGACCTACGCCGACGGCGAGTTTCTGCACCACTACCTGACCATCAAGAACACCATGACCGAAGCCATTCGCAGCGATCCTGAAGACCAGCAGCAGGCTCTGCGTGAGTTCTACGCGCTGCTGGTGCACACCAGTTCCACGCAAGCCGGTTTTGAGTTTGCGATTCTCCCGTGGGGCGATCGCAACTTTCAGGACAACCTGTCGCCGCATGGCTGGTTTGCGGCAGAGTACAGGACGCTGTTGCGGACGATGCTGGTGCGCGAAGACGGCGACCAACTGCATCTGCTCGGCGTGGTTTCACCCGAGTGGATCGGCAAGGGCAAGACGATCTGGGTGAGCCAGGCTCCCACGAACTTCGGCACTGTCGGTTTCACCCTGGAGCAGCCGGCCGCGAATGAGGCAGTCCTTCATTTGAAGACGAACTTCACAGCCGCTCCAAAGCAGATCGTCGTCCATCTTCCGTGGTTTGTAAATGTGCAGAGCGCAACCGCCGATGGCAAAGCGGTGAAGGTTGCCGATGGGGCCATCGCCATTGCGCCAGATGCAAAGGAAGTTGATCTGCATTGGACCGTGAAGCCCAACACGCCGCACCTGAGTTATGACCGTGCAGTCGCCGATTACACGGCGGAATACGCACGGCGGTACGAAGTACTCATGCACGGAGAGCCGGCAGCGAAGAAGTAAGGTCGCCCGGCCCAGTTATTCCATCTTCTGGATTTTTGCCCCGTCAGGAATGGGCACCACGAACTGGTTGTCGGGCAGCGGCTGATTTTCTTTTACGCTGTCTACGGAGAGAATGATGCGGATCTCTTCCACCGGTCGCGTAATCACCACCGAAGACGGGTACTTGCTGCCGTCGAAGTCCTGATAGCCGGCGTAGCTCACCTGGGTCACGAGGTTGCCGTCGCTGTCGTAGATGTCCTGCTGGTACGGCTCGAGATCGTCGCGATGGAAGTAGATCACGCGCTGCGGCTCGAGCTCATGCCCATTGGCCTTACGGCGCATGATGTTCAGTTTGTATTCGGGGACGGAATAGAGATGCTTGCGCGCCGAGTCCTCGACGGTGATGGTGTCGGCGGTAACCTCGTAATCGTCTTCCGGATGGATGCCGCGCACCAGCATGGCGTCAAAGAAGAAATCCGGCCGCAGATTTTCCAGCGGATTGGCCGACCTCTTGTTCACCGCATTTGAGCCTTCAATCACCTTGCTCTGCGGCGGGATGGACAGCGTAAAGTTCTTGCCGTCGGTGGCCATGTCAAAGAAGCGTATGCCGATATACTGGCCTACCACGCGCAGATCCGACGGCTTGCGCATCAGAATGTGTCCGTGCAGGGTTGGGTAGTCCTTGGCCAGGCCTTCTTTTGACTTCATCACGCTGGCCTGAATCTCAACGGTTGCGGTCAGGGTCGTCAGCGTATCCCAGCGTTGATTGAGGCGCGCCACCAGGTCCTCCGCCGAGACAGTCTGCGTAACCAGCGGAGGTTTGGGCACGGGCAATTTGCGCGTAGTGGGAAACAGCGAGCAGCCGCTGAGCGCGAGCGGCAACGCGAGCGCGGCGGCGGCGAGCAGGCGGGCGCGGCCATTCATCGCGTACCTGCCTTCTTCACCGCGTGCCGGTAGCCGGCCACGTTGTGGTTGTGCTCTTCCAGAGAGCTCGAAAACAGAGAGTGTCCCTGCGGATTGGCTCCGGCAGCAACGAAGTAGAGATAGTCCGTGTGCGCCGGTTCCATGGCCGCGCGCAACGCCTTGGCTCCCGGATTGGCGATCGGGGAGGGCGGCAGGCCGGGGTGCAGATAGGTGTTGTAGGGCGTATCGAGCTTCAGGTCGCTGGCGTAGAGCGTGCCCCGCCATCGGCCATCGAGTTCGAGGCCATAAATCACGGCCGGGTCGGTCATCAAAGGCATCTTTTTGGCGAGGCGATTGACGAACACGCTGGCCACCTGGGGCCGCTCCGCATCCACCGCCGTCTCCCGTTCCACCAATGAAGCCATCGTAACCACTGCGTGCACGTCTTCCTTCAATCCCAGTTGCGCGGCCACCGCGCGGAAGCGCCGCACCATCGCGGCACAAATCTGGCCCGGCGTTGCCTTGCGGGCGAAATGATATGTGTCTGGAAACAGGTAGCCCTCCAGACTTGTTGCCCCGGGATCCAGATCGGTTACCAGCCCTGCCTGCTCCCTTGCCGCATCCAGAAAACCCTGGCGCGGGCCTAAGCCGGCCTGTTCCAGCCGGGTGGCGATGTCAAAAATGCTCTCGCCCTCCGGAATCACGACCGTCCTGGTATCGACGTCCCCGCGTGCGATCCGGGCGTAGATTTCACTCACCGGGGCAGGGTGATCGAAGCGGTATTCCCCAGCGCGCAGCGTGCCCCGTTTCCACCAGCGCAACAGATCGAAGGCAAACCGGCTGCGAACCACGCCGGCCTGTTCCAACTGACGGCCGATGCGTGCGGTCGTTGAGCCAGGCGCGACTTCGACAAACGTTTCACGGCTGGGCCCGAACGGCGCAAGAATCATCCAAGCCGCCGCGCCCGCCGCGAGAGCTAAACCCAGTAGCATCAACAGGAGGAATCCCGCCGCACCAGAACTCTTCTTCTTTTTCCGGCTCAGCCGCTTGCGGACAACCATTCAGATGCTTTTAATCCTTCCGTCTATTTAAGACGCGCCAATTCCCCAAGGGGATTCTCTTCCTTTGATTGTACCGGGTATGCCGTGCGCAAATTGGCCATATCGGATGAGCCCGGACCTTTCACACCGGCTTGGAGAGCTTTAAGATCAAGGTTGGGAGTAAAGTTCTGGACACGCAATCCCTTTTCCGTCCACGCTATCTTGGCCTCGACGTCGGCAACCGCCGCATCGGCGTGGCCGTGAGTGACGAGCTGGGCCTGACCGCGCAGCCGGTGATGACGATCGAGCGTCACCATAACCGGCGCGAGGACCTGCGCCGGTTGGGACGGCTGGCGCGCAAATTCAGCGTGGCGGGGATCGTGGTGGGCAATCCGCTGCACCTTTCCGGCGAGCTGAGCCCGCAGGCCGAGAAGACGCAGGCCTTTGCGGCCGAGCTGGGCCAGCTGACCGGCCTGCCCATTCACCTGTGGGATGAGCGGCTTACCTCGCATGAAGCGCACCAGATCCTGTACGAAGCCGGCCGGCCAAGGCAGGAGCACCGGGAAGTAATCGATCAGGTAGCGGCAACGCTGATATTGCGGTCGTTTATGGATAAGCAGGGAACAGGGAACAGGGAACAGGGATCAGAAGAGCAGGTTTCAGGGATCAGGGATCAGGAATCTGAGAGGGACGACGGCCATACTTCAACTGGGGCATAAGGGAAAATCCTTCCCCTGCGGTTTGCTTGTTCCCACTGGTGCGCGGATTCTCCATGCCCTGTAAGTCGTGCTGGCTGGGCGCGCCTGACCCCTGCCCCCTGATCTCTGACCCCTGTCTTCTCCCCCGCGTATAATGAGAAATCAAGTTCTTTCATCTTTCGCGGATTGAGCATGCCTGCTCGCCGCCATGGACCATGGATGCCCGAGCATATCAAAAAGCAGCTTCTCGCCGAGATCGCCATCCTTGAGCATGAGCTCCAGCATGAGCTTCCAGCGGAGATCAAAAAAGCCGTGGCCATGGGAGATCTCTCGGAAAACGCCGAGTATCACATGGCGAAGCAGCGCCAGGACTTTGTCAACGCCCGCCTGGGTCAGCTCAAGCGGCGCATGGCCGAGCTTTCACTTGTGAACCTGTCGAACATTCCCAGGGACAAGGCCGGGTTCGGCTCGACCGTGGTGGTGTTTGACTCCACCAAGGACGAAGAGATTGTGTACCGGCTGGTGACCAGCGAGGAGTCCGATGTTTCCAAGGGGCTCATCTCCACCACTTCGCCGATCGGGCGCGGCATTGTGGGCAGGAAGGTGGGCGACATTGCCACCATCGTGACCCCCAACGGCAAGCGCGAACTCGAGATATTGAAGCTCACCACGATTCACGATGAAGCGGGCGAAGGCGCCAAGGAAAACAGCGCCGGAACCGGCCAAGAGCAGTAACAAGGAAGATGGGAATGACCTGGACCAGCGCTTTCGGCCGCGCCTGCGGCTGGCTTCTTGACCGCATCGTGCACGGCCTGGCCCTCACCCGCATCTCCCCCAACGTGTTTACGTTTATCGGCCTGGTCATCAACATCGTGGCCGCGTTCCTGTTTGGCCACGCCAATGCGGCCAACTCCGGGCGCATGTTTTTCTACGCCGGAATGGTCATCTTCGGCGCCGGCATCTTTGACATGGTGGACGGCCGCGTGGCGCGCAAGAACAACCAGGTGACGGTCTTCGGCTCATTCTTTGATTCGGTGATCGACCGCTACTCCGACGTGGTTCTGTTCTTCGGACTGCTGGTCTACTATGGCCGCATCAACCGGTTCAGGTATGTCGTGCTGGTGGCCTTTGTCATGGTCACGTCGCTGATGGTGAGCTACACGCGCGCCCGTGCCGAGGCTCTGATCGGCCAATGCAAGGTGGGCTTCATGGAGCGGCCGGAGCGCATCGTGCTGGTGATCCTGGGCGCCCTGTTTAACCAATGGGGCGTGATGGCCCCGGTGCTATGGGTGCTGGCGGTGCTGTCCACCATCACCGTGGCCCACAGGATTATTTATACCTACCAGAACACCAAGCACCTCAAGCCGATTGGGTGAGGCGGAGCTGCGATCCTAGCAGTTCACCATGACCGCCGAGCAGCCCGGCTTCAGCGGCTTCCATTGCACCAGAAATCCGGTGACGGACGAGGGATCAATGCGACGCATCGATTCAAACTCGCCTGTGCGCTGGCTGTAAAGCAGCTTGCCGTGGTCGCTGAGCACCGCGAGTGCCGGCACACCCTTCTTCAGCGGAATCTCATACTTCTCGGCGATGTCCAGATTGGCGTCGTAGTGCCCGATGTTCACGTGAACAAGGACGAAGTTCGACTCCAGAATGGGCAGGTTCTCCGAATTGTGGAAGTAGATGTCGAGAACCTGGCAGTCCCCGCACCAGTTGCCGCCAAAGTCCAGCAGGACACGCTTGTGGGTGGCTGCGGCGGTCTTTAGGGCGGCGGCGAGGTCGGCCTTGGCCTGCGCGGGGTCGGGATAGATCTCGCGACCGGCCGAGTTGGCGGTCGCCGCTCCCATGGCCAGCATCAGGGCAAAGACAGCGAATTTGACGGTTTTCAACGGGAACCTCCGGGGGAAGCTTGAATCTGTTCCTAATAGATGGCAGGACGTTTGCCTTTGATCCATTGTTTCAGCGGATGGGGTGTTTCAGCGGCCTGAGGATTTACTCTGGAGAACGTATGTCAAGTCACACCGATCTGCGCAAACGACTGGAATCGAGCAACTACTCCGACCTCACAGAGATGATGGACGGCTATGCCCGCGCGGCGGCCGAGTTGGCCAAGAAGGAGTTCCGGCAGAGCCTGGACTTTACCTCGGAATCGATTGACGCGCTGGACGAGATCCTGGTGCTGGTAGGGGAGAGCCCCGAGCTGGATGTCGATTTTGAAGTGCGGCTGTGGGGCGCCTACCTGGGCGAAGTGCTGCGGCGGCGCTATGCCGGCGGCTGGGAGATGACGCAGTATCCGGGCGGCGCGGTGGCCGTACCCGCGGTGGATGTGCGCGGATCAAGGCTGTTTCCGCTGATGAAGGTCTTCCGCAGGCTCACCATCGGCGAAGAGGAAGACCTGCGCGCCTTCTACACCATGGTGACGGAACGGCTGGGCAAACCGGCGCAGGTGAATTAGAAGCAGGGGTCAGGGATCAGGGAACAGGGATCAGGGAACAGGGGCAGTGAGCCAGTGCAGATGAATTGAACCAGATCCGCTGCATCCGACCGGGCGTCCGGCGCGTATTCCAGGTGGACAGGTCTGTTTGGGGTGTGACGTATGTCTCTCCGGGCAACCGGGCTTTGTGCAACAATGACTATTGAGTGAGATTGTGCGCCGGGCGTGCCGGCGCGGAGGAACAACCATGGGTGATCTTCTACAGCCTTGGCATTTGATTGTGCTGGGCGTGGTCGCATTTCTGCTTTTCGGCGCCAAGCGGCTGCCGGAGCTTGGCAAGGGACTGGGCGAAGGCCTGAAGGGCTTCAAGGAAGGAATCAAGGGCGTGACCGATCCGGCCCCTACTCCGCACATCGCGCCTCCCGTGGTGCAGCAGAGCGCGCCTCCTCCTCCGCCGCCTCCGACAACGCCGGGTGAGCCCAGGTAAGGTTTGCCGCGAAGACCGTCTGCCGGGCTGTTGTTCCGCCCGCATGAAGTGTGATTCAGATACCAACCGAGAGGCCTGCGCCGATGCGCGGGTCTTTTTGCGCCTCTTGGGATGGATTTTGCTAGACGCTGAGCAGGGCGACGGCGGCCAGGGCGACCGCAATCCCGGCCAACTGCCTGCGTGTGGGCCACTCGCGCAACACGATGGCGGCCAGCAGAATGGTCCCGCCGGGGTAGAGGGAGCAGACCACCGCGGCCACATCGAGGCGCCCAAAGCGCGCAGCCTCAAGGAAAAACAGGTTGCCGAAGGTATCGAGGGTTCCGGCCAGGATGCCGATCAGCCAGAAACCCCGCCAGGGCGCCTTGGGGGGCATAAGGGCCAGAACCAGAAGCAGCGCAGCCACGCCAGAGGCGCGGGTCGCCGTCATGGCCCACAAAATCCCGCCGGAGCCTGCCGTCTTGAAAAGAATCAATTGGGTTCCGAAGCCCACTCCGGAGAGCGCGCCCAACAGCAGCGCAGCCGGCGGGGTGGAATGCCTGGCCGCGTCCGGCCCCTTTGTGGCCGGAGCCCGGGTAATGAGCCAGATGGCCGCCAGGCCCATGGCCAGACCTGCGGCGGTCAGCGGGGTGGGCAGCCCCTCCTGAAAGATCGAAAAGACGACGGGGATCAAAGCCGTCAGCAGGCCGGTGAGAGCGGCGGTGAGTCCCATGGCGCCCATGGCCAGGGCGCGATAAAACAGGGCCAGTGCCAGCGCGCCTTCAAATCCGCCCAGAGCCGCGTAGACCAGAAACCGTGTGGCGGGAAGGGGCACATGCATGCCGCGGCAGAGAGCGAGGAGCAGAAAAAGGGAGATGATCTGGCCGGAGGCGACGACGAGCAGGGCGGGAGCGCGCCGTGCGCCCCACCCGCCCGCAAAGTCCGAGCCGCCCCAACTGGCGGCGGACAGCAATCCAATTCCAGCCGCCGTGCCCGACGAGTTCACTGTCTACTGGTTGTCCCGGGCGTTAGGGTAGTAGCCGTTCTTGGCGGTCACGTCCAGGCCGGGCCGTTCCACGCGCACATCGATCTTGCGGAACTTGCCGTCGATGACCGGTTCATGGCTGTTGTAGCCCAGCGTGTACTGGTTGCGCGCCTCGGCAGCGATCGCCTGGTAGCTCTTCTCAATGCCGTTGAGGTTGCGCTCCGAGTCGGCCGTGCCGCCGGTGGCTGCGATGTACTTGTAGAGCACGTTGTCGTACATGGTAAAGGGCAGGTGGAAGCGGCTCAGGTAGCCCTCGCCCCAGCGCGCCGAATCGCCTACCAGCGTGCCGTAGACGCCGATCTGGTTGGTCTCAAGGTAGCGGATCACTTCCTTGATGGTGGCCTTGCTTCCGTATTCCTTGCCGTCGGAGATGACGTAGATCACGCGCCGGCGGCCCTTGGGACGCGTGGACAGCTCCTTGGCCGCGGCCAGGATGGCGTCGTTCAGCGTGTGGATTTCCTTGGGGATGGTCATCGGATTGGTACCGCTGCCGACGGAGCGTCCCGGCTGAATGTTGGGGTCGGCGCAGTTGCCATTCACGTGGATGCTGCACCCAGCCATGGGGCCGCTGCCGACTGGCGCAAGAATCTCCTCGCCGGCCGCCTTGGTCATGGAGAAAATAAACGGAACGCGTGCGCTCTGCGCGCCGGTGAACCCGACAGAGCGGTCCTGTGCGCCATTGCTGTAGGTGACCACGGCCAGTTCGTCGTAGGGAGTGAGCGCGCCCTGGATGGCGTCGAGGGAGTTGTTGACCTTGGACATGACGTCGGAGGTCAGGCTCTGGTCGACGACGAATGCAATGGAGAGAGGAGCTGGATCAACCGTGAACAGCGTCAGAGGTTCGCGCGTGTTGTTCTCGTAGACCTTGAAATCGCGGAAGGTAAGGCCGGCCACCAGCTTGCCCTTGGTGTCCTTCACGGTCACCGGGACTTCAACGAAGTTGACTTGCAGGTGGAAGGTGACGAGTTTCTCCGCGCCTGCCGGGGGATTCATCTGGACGTCATCCTTGGGCGGCGGGGTCAGGATGGGGGCGGCGGCAGCGGGCGCCGGCTGGGCGGTCGTCGAGGAAGACGAGCCGGTCGTGCCCGGCTGTTCAGTGCCAACGCCTTTGCCGGGCGTAATCGGGGTGCCGTCCGCGCCGGTCAGCGGCACAGGCGGCTGAGGGGCAGGTGCGTCGGGGATCGCGGGCTGCTGCTGTTGCTGCTGGGGCTGTTGCTGGCCGTGGGCCCCCGGACTCAGACTCACGTTCAGAATTGCCGCCAGCGCCAATGCTGTTAAACCAAGCTTCACAGATATTTCTCCAGTGGTCCGTGTTCAGTGAACAGTGGGCAGCGCGAACTGCCCTCTCAACCGCGAGCACTGCCGAATCAACCGTCGCCAGTCTTTAGTAGTATTCCACCTTCAGTACTCAGTTGGATGCTGCCGGGAAGAAAACGGCGTGCACTTGAATACTGAAAACAAGAACAACTGACGAAAGCAGTATTGCATTCGTCAGAGTATCAGACGCGCCAGGCGCGCGCAGGTTGTTCCGCGCACGGGAAACAGTTCGCGTATGCTTTCTTCGAGAGCTGGATTTCGTCTAAATGACCAGAATGAAGACGCGTTTGGGAATTGCCGCCCTGTTGCTCGGCCTTCCGATGTCAGGCCTACCTGGCTTTTCCGCGGCGGCATGGGCCCAGCTTGCCCCTTCGCCCGACGCGCCCCCGGTGAGCCATGCGCCCGCCCCGGCAGCCGAAGATATTCCCACAGCCACCTTCAAGGTGAGCGTCAGCCTGGTGGACGTCTTCTTCACGGTAAAGGACAAGCAGGGCAACCTGGTTCCCCATCTCACCAGGGACGACTGCACCATCAGCGAAGACAAGGCGCCGCAGACGCTGAAGAGCTTTGTGGCCGAGACCCAGCAGCCCATCACCCTGGGCATTCTGCTGGACACCTCAGGCAGCCAGCAGCGCGTGTTGCCCCTGGAGCAGGACGTAGGCAGCCAGTTTCTCTCCCGCGTGCTGCGGCAGAAGGACGAGGCGTTTCTGCTCTCCTTTGACGTGGATGTGGACCTTTTGCAGGACTACACCAACAGCCCCCGGCTGCTGGCGCGCGCCATGGGCAAAGCCGAAATCAACACCGCCGGCGGCAACGGCGCGGCGGGCATTCCCGGCGCGGGCGGCGGAACTGTTCCCACCTACGGAACGCCCAAGGGAACGCTGCTCTACGACGCGGTGTACCTGGCCTCGAACGAGAAGATGAATCAGGAGTCGGGCCGCAAGGCCATGATCCTGCTCACCGACGGCGAGGACGAGGGCAGCCGCAACAAGATTCAGGACGCGATTGCCGCGGCGCAGAAATCGAACGTGCTGGTGTATGTGATCCTGATTGCAGACCGCGGCTTTTACGGCGGCTTCGGCTACAGCGGCTACTCGGCCATGAAGAAACTGACCGAGGAGACCGGCGGCCGGCTGATCGACGTGGGCAATAACGGCAAGAAACTCGAGGCGGCCTTTCAGCAGATTGAGGACGAACTGCGCACCCAGTATGTGGCCACCTACACGCCCAGCAATCTGAAGATGGACGGGACCTTCCGCCACCTTGGCGTGGAATGCCGCGGCGACGGCATGAAGGTGCAGGTGCGCAAGGGCTACTTCGCGGTGCTGCCACAGAACTAAGCCGGCTTCTTCAAACCGCGTGTTGATTCTTCAATTGGAAAAAGCAAAGGATTGGCCTGATGTGTCCCGTTTTTGGACAGATGAGCGCGTGCCGTGTACACGGCGGTAATCTGGCGCCTTTCATGAGTCGTCGTTAATATCGGCTTAGGCGGAAAAGACTTTAGCCTTTCTGAGAATTATTTTTCCAGCCTCGGAAATCCGCCTTGAGGAGGTTGCGATGATCACCAACCGGCTAGCCAACGAGACTTTTGAGATCAGCCCGCGTTTTCGCTCCACACTCGAGGAGCGGATTGCCCGCCTCGAACGCGACGCGGAGCACGACGAGGCGCAGGTGAGCCAGCTTCAAGACGGCGATCATATCCGCCGGCAGATGCGGCTGGTGGCGCTCGAACGCTCCGAGGCGCTGCGCATGAGGCTCTTCCTCGACCGCGCGCAGACCCGCCTGCCCCGCCCCCTGATTGCCCTCTAGGCACCTGGCACTGCGTGCAGCAGACCACCTGCGGTGGGGCAGATGCTCGCGGGAGGCTCGCACTGGCTGTTTACTTTTCACACTTGTCGCGACCAAGGCGATTGGATGAACTAAAAAGGGCCGCCGTCTCCATTGCGAGGCGCGGCCCTTTTCATTCTTGCCTGAAAGTTTGGAGCACCGGGCGGGTTTCGAACCCGCGAATACAGGTTTTGCAGACCTGCGCGTTAGCCACTTCGCCACCGGTGCTTACACAGTTGTCAGTAGTCAGTTATCGGTGATCAGTAACCGATGCTGACTGAGAACTTACAACTTACAACTGCAACTGCAACTAAAAAACCCACCACGCTCATCGGCGGGTGGGTCATTGGGATGATTCTGTTTCTGAATCTAGCCCAGCGAACACGCCCGCTCAGCGCAGCTCTGACAGCAGCAGCACAGACACATTGCGGGAATGAAAGTATTGGGCATGAACTCTTCCTGCCAGAGCGAATCGAGTGCGATTCCAACTGGGGTGTATTCGTAGAGTAGGGGCACATTGGGCGGCTTGTCAAGCGCATGAGGCCGGATTTGTTGCGCATCCGCGGCTTGAATCATCGCCGCGCTCGGCATGTTTTCGAGCACCATCCGCCGGCGCGGCAGTTATGCGAAGGAGCTGGTGAGGGCGCGAGGTTCTTCGCCTTGATCGATGTGCGGCGCGTTGACCGCTGCTCCCGGCACGCGCACCGCGCAATCCCCAATGCCGGAATCGACAAACGCGTCGAAGACGAAGGCGTAGAGCGACTGGCGACCGGTGAGCTTCTGGTTGCGCGCACGGAGAAAGTCGAAGCGGAAGGCGGAGCAGGCTTCGAGTTCCGCGAGGAACGCCGGTGTGAAGAACGCGGGCGCGTTGGCAACGGCCATCAGGATCAGCGAACGCCAGCTCATGCGCAGCAGGTCCTTGAGACTGGCCGTCCCGTGCGGCAGGCGATCCATCCTATCGGCAATGTTGCGGCTGAAATGCAGCAGTTGCAGCACCAGCTCATCCAGCGCCTGGCCCTCGGCGGCCGCCTGCGTGAAGAGCGTGATGGAACCGCGTGCGAGATCTTCGCGCACATCCTGCAGATCGTCTCCCAGTTGCAGCAGCACGCCCCAGTCAAACGCAAAGCGAATCTCTTCTTCGGTGAGCCATGGCTGCGCCAGAAACGCATCGGCAAGCACGGACGTTCCACCCTTTGCCGCGCCGATGCGCAACACATCGATTGTGCTCAGGGCTTGTCCGTTGGGCGCGCTGCTGAGTTGCGCGGGGCTCTGTGCCATACTTTGAGCCATACTTTGAGCCATACTTTGCTCCTGGCCGCGATGGATGGCGAGCAGGGCGTCGTAGATCTGGGGATACTGCGCGCGCGGATACTGCTCTTCAATCAGCTCGACCATGGTCCACACGGCTGCTTCATGCGCCGTGTTCGCGTCCAGAAGCTCACCGCAAAGGCGCTGGCGAAAGCGCTCGCTGAAGCGCAGCTTATCGGCAGTGGAGAGGTCCGGACTGTCGAGATGGTTGTCGGTGTAGGGGTAGAGCAGGCTGTAGGCAAGGATGGAAGAGGTCAGCTCCATGGGCCGGCCGAGCAGCGCCTGCAGTCCGCACGCAGTCCACGCATTGCGGCAGGCCTGGATGGTGTCTTCCATGTTGAGGGCCGGATCGAAGCGCCGCGCCCAGCGGGCAAGCTGCGTGCCCACGGGCAGAAAGCTGTTCGACAGCAGGTTGACAGCCTCGCCTTCAAGGCCCAGCGCGGTAGCCGCAAACTGCGGAAACAGCGCGACGATGCGCTGCTGCACGAGCCTGCGTTCGATTGCATTGCGCGGAGCCCGTTTCGCCTCACGCTGCACGGCGCGCAGGCCCTGGTCGTAAGCCTTCTGGTGGCTGCGCTGCTCGCGCACGGTGTAGCGCGGCGAGAGCGGAACTCCTTGCCGCGCGCAGCAGTTCCACACATCGATCGTCTGCGCAACCTGCGCCTCAACCCAGGCCCAACCATAGCGCTGTTCCATCTTGCTGAAGTGTACGCAACCGGCGACCGCCGGGTTCCATCGCTAAGGTTGCCCATCGAAGTGCCAAATCCACAGACGATGGCGCGATAATGCAAGCAGGCCGAGGCCGGCGGGAGCGGATGCGATGTTGCTGGAGTATTGCGTGGTGGATGTGTTTACGGATGAGGCGCTGAAGGGCAATCCGCTGGCCGTGGTGATGAACACGGCTGACCTGACGACGGAACAGATGCAGGCGATTGCGCGCGAATTCAACCTGTCGGAGACCACGTTTGTTGAGCGGCGTGCGGCGGATGTGGAGCTGGCGGAAGGGGTGCGGGTGCGGATCTTTACCACCGAGGAAGAGCTGCCGTTCGCGGGCCATCCCACCCTGGGCACGGCCAGCGTACTCAAGTTGCACGACCGGGAAACGATAAAGTTCGACACGGTGACGCTGGCGCTGAATGTTGGTCCTGTGTCGGTGCACTTTTCCGGCGATGGCCTGTTTGGCGAGATGAAGCAGCGGGACCCGGAGTTTGGCGCGGAACTCGACCCAGCCGAAGTTGCACGGCTGACGGGCCTGGCCATCGAGGATCTCGATCCGGCGCTGCCGCCGCAGGTTGTATCGACAGGAACAGCCTTCGCCATTGTCGTGCTGCGGTCGTCCGATGCACTGGCGGGGCTCCAGGTGAAGCAGGAGGAGGCGACCGCGTGGTTGCGTGCGCGCGGAGCCCGGTGGTTCTATGTGCTGGCGCCGACGGGGAGCGGACAGAACGGCCGCCAGGAGCCGGCGTGGCGGGCACGGATGCAGTTCAACGGCGGCGAGGACCCGGCCACTGGATCGGCGGCTGGCTGCGCCATCAGCTACCTTGTGGCCCGCGGCGCGGCAGAGCCAGGCGCGCGGATTCACCTGCGGCAGGGAGTTGAGATTGGGCGACTCAGCGATTTGTACCTTTCTGCTCATGCCGAGTGGGCCAAGGTGACGGATGTGCGGGTGGCCGGCAGCACCGTTCTTGTTGCAAAGGGACAGCTTTTCCTGCCGTGATGCACATGCTTTCAACAGGCTTTCATCAACGCAAGTGTCGGCATCTGTTAACGCTAGCTAATTTTCCGTTGTTTCAGAGGAATTTTCAGGCCGGTTTTCGCTAGCCTTTCTCTCTTCCCACAGCGCTCCGCCTCTCGTACTCTTGGCAAGCATTGAAGGAAATTAACCGGCTCCTTTGCCGGTCTTGCCCCAAGGCTTTCAGCACAAATTTGACCGCATGCCAAGGTTAGCCATCCTGGGTTATCGAGTGCCCGAGAATGCGTTGCTTGAGCCCTGCGCCACCCCCGTGGCTGCGCTCACGCAAAGCGATTCGGACGGAAGATCAACCAGGCTGCTGCTGCACAAATTGCGGTCGCCGAACACGGCAACTCATCACGCCAGTCAGCCAGTCGAGCGGACAAAGGCGGAGCATTGCCTGCCGGAAACACACATTGAACGTTTGACATTGAACCAAGGAGTATTCCCAAATCATGCGGCCCAAGAAAGTAATCCTCTGCGTAGACGATAACGAACAAGAGCTTTCCGTACTCAAGTTCATGCTGGCAACCAACGGATACCGGGTGATTTCAGCCCCGAGCGGGCAGGAGGCGATCGGCATTTTTGCCGCGAACACGGTGGACCTGGTGCTGGCGGATTTCGCCATGCCGCAGATGGATGGATGTCAACTGGTAAGCCGGCTGAAGCAGATCGCTTCGCATGTGCCCATGATTCTGCTCGGCGACCCGCAGAAGATGGGCAGCGAGATGCACCCGGCCGATGCGCTGCTGGCGAAGAAGAGCTGCTCGGCTCAGGAACTGCTGGAGCGGATCAAGGTGATCAGCGCACGCAAGCGCGGCCCGCGCAAGGGCTCGATGCGCGTCTCCCAGGTGGAGTTGGCGGCAGCGTCTTAGAGACAGTTGTCAGTTTTAAGTTGTCAGTTGTCAGCGGCTAACATCTGTGAGCGACAGGGCTGCGGCCAGTCCTTGATGTTGGATCGACGTTCTTAGACACAGAGCTGACCGCTGATAGCCGAGAACCGACAACTTAGAACTTACAACTGAAAACTGTTCTTGACGATTGCTCCCGGCAGTGCTCATACTCACCAACTGAGCCCAGCCTGGCATAAGTTGGTCACGGCCAGCGGGAGTTGGTCTTTATGGATCTTGTTCTGGTTCGTCTTCTTTTTGTGGCCCTTCTTGCAGGGGTCTGTTATTTTCTTCATCCCTTCGGCCTGACAGGATGGGTGAGCGCGAGCGCGGGCGGCGCGGCAGCCGGCGCGGTGATCGTATTTGAACTGAGGGTGCGGGCGCTGAGCCTGCGACGGCTGATCGGCGCGGTATTCGGCAGCGTGCTGGGTATCTTTGGCGCGGCGCTGTTCTGCCTGGTGCTGCGCTCGGCTCCGCTGAATGGAAGCACTTCGGCGGTGCTGCAGATCTTTGTCCTGCTGCTGATGACTTATGTGGGTTTGCTGGTGGGCGCCACCAAGGGCGACCTGCTGAACCCCGCGGCGCTGGGCACTATCTTCTCCGGCGAAAAGCCCACCCGCAGGACTGCCAAGGTGCTTGACACCAGCGTCATCATCGACGGGCGCATTGCCGACATTGCCGAGGCCGGGTTTATTGACGGAACCATGGTGGTACCCGAGTTCGTGCTGCGCGAGTTGCAGATTGTGGCCGACTCGACCGATGGGTCCAAGAGGCAAAGGGGCCGGCGCGGCCTGGACATGCTGCAGCGCATGCAGTCGAATTCCAACATCCAGGTGCAGATTGTTTCCGACGACTTTCCCTCCATCCGCGAAGTGGATTTGAAGCTGCTGGAATTGGCCAAGAAGTGGGAAGCCAAGGTGGTGACCAACGACTTCAACCTGAACAAGGTGGCCCACCTGCATCACGTGGAAGTGCTGAACATCAACGACCTGGCCAATGCCCTGAAGCCGGTGGTGCTGCCGGGCGAGCGTATGAACGTGCTCATCCTGAAAGAAGGCAAGGAGTACAACCAGGGCGTGGGCTACCTGGACGACGGCACCATGGTGGTGGTGGATCACGCGCGCCGGCTGATCGGCAAGAGCGTGGATATCTCAGTGACCAGCGTGCTGCAAACCGCCAGCGGAAAGATGATCTTCGGCAAGATGGAAGAGAACGGCAAAGGCGGCGAAGCGCCGCGCCCCGGCCCCATAGAGATGGCCCACTAAGGACCTGCGGTGCGGCAGACGCTCGCTATCCGCTCGCACTGGCGTAGTGCTTCCCACCCATCCGGCCAAAACACGCTCGATGGATTGGGCACCCAGGATGGGGCAAACGGCACGCAAGCCCCCCGACTCCCCCCGTACTTTTTAGGGAAGTTACTCATTTTTATGGAGATAAGGGAGGGCTAGGGCTCCATCTCCATAAAAATAAGATGTTTACAGTCAAAGTACTTGAAATCATTGACTTACGTGACATTTCCTGGTTTCCGATTGCGTGCCGGCAGGCAGGCGAGCACAAGTGCTCTTGCTTTTGCGTGGACTCTGAAATGATTGTGCGCCGAATGGGGATAATTATCGGCAAGATTTTGGGATTTATTTTGAAGGGGTGGATTGTGGCGTGGGCAAAGGGCCCGGGCCTACAGCGGTTTCGATTCTGGTGCTTACAGAAGGATTGAGGCCAAGTGGCATTTTTCTCAAGAAAATGCCACCTCGCTTGACTTTCAAATGGCAACATGTGAATCGAAACCGCTCTAAAGGCCGGTGGTGTTGGGGCTCAGTTTCAGGGGCCTCGGAGGCCCCTGCTCCTTCCGTCCGCCTTACGGCGCATGAGGTCAGGCGGCTTTGACGGCAATCCGGGCGGAGCGCGAACTGGGCTTGGCCTTCACGAGAATTTCGATGTCCTGCCCGAGCGGAACCAGGAAGTGCATCAAGCGTTCGGCGGAGAAGCCTTCCAGCTTGTAGTTCAGGAGTGCGGAGACTTTAGGCTGGTTGATGCCGAGAACAACCGCAACTGCCGCCTGGGTGAGCCGGTGCCGTTCAACAATTCGGTTGAGAACCGCGCAGGGCCGGGCCTTGGTCTGAAGCTCCGCCGCATCGGGCAGCCCAAGGTCTGCGAAGACGTTGCCGCTGCTCTTGATGACTCGATCTGCCGCGATCTTACCCATGCTTCTGCAACTTGACGCCCTCAGTATTTCTGCACCGAGGGGTCGATTTCGTCGGACCAGGCGAGGATGCCGCCGGCGAGGTTGACCACGTCCCGATAGCCGGCTTGCTTGAGCAATTCGGCGATGCGCTGCGAGCGCGCGCCGCTGCGGCACTGCACCACGATCTCGCGATCGCGCGGGATTTCGGCCAGGCGATTGGGCACATCGTTCTGCGGAATCAGCGTTCCGCCGATTTGCGCGATCTGGTACTCGTAGGGTTCACGTACGTCGAGCAGGAACACGTCTTCGCCGGCGTCGCGCCTGGCCTTGAGGTCTTTGACCGATATTTGCGGGATTCCGTTCTTCACGATTCTTCCTTCACTTGTTGTCGGGGTTTCGGGCACAATGCCGCAGAAATGCTGGTAGTCGATGAGCGCTGTGACGGTGGGGTTTTCCCCGCACACCGGGCACTCGGGATTCTTGCGCAGCTTGAGCTCGCGGAAGCGCATGTTGAGCGCGTCCACCAGCAGCAGGCGGCCGATCAGCGGCTCGCCTTTGCCCAGAATCAGCTTGATGACTTCAGTGGCCTGAATCACGCCCACCAGGCCGGGGAGAATACCCAGCACTCCGCCCTCGGCGCAACTGGGCACCAGGCCCGGCGGTGGCGGCTCGGGATAGAGACAGCGGTAGCAGGGGCCGGTCTTGGTGGAAAAGACGCTGGCCTGGCCCTCAAAGCGGAAGATCGATCCGTAGGCGTTTGGTTTACCGAGCAGGACGCAGGCATCGTTGACCAGGTAGCGCGTGGGGAAATTATCCGTCCCATCGGCGACTATGTCGTAGTCCTTGATGATCTCAAGAGCGTTGGCGCTGGAGAGCATGGTGTCGTGCTTGACGATGTTGATCGACGGGTTGAGAGCCTTCAGCTTCTCTTCCGCCGAGTCCAACTTCTTGCGGCCAATGTCCTTGGTCGAGTGGATGATCTGGCGCTGCAAGTTGCTCGAGTCCACGACGTCGAAATCCACCAGGCCCAGCGTGCCGATGCCGGCCGCGGTCAGGTAAAGAGCCAGCGGCGAGCCCAGACCGCCGGTGCCCACACACAGGACGCGCGCGGCCTTCAGCTTCTGCTGGCCCTCCATGCCCACCTCGGGCAGGATCAGGTGGCGCGAGTAGCGGGAAAGGTCGTCGGTAGTCAGTTCAGGCAGCGCGGGTGGTTCGGTGATGGTTGGCATGTGTCCTTCTTCAGAGATCAGTTGTCAGAGATCAGTTGTCAGTTTTCAGCATGCGGCGAAAAAAGCGAACCTAGTTTAGCCCCAGGCGATGTAGCTCGGGATGAACTGCGCCGAAGGCGCGTCTGCCTGGACGGCCAGTCCCGGCTAGTCCGCCCCGCCGGCGATTGACGGGATGATCGAGAGCGTGTCGGCGGCGGTTACGGCGGTTGCTTCCTTCTCAGGCAGGTAGCGCACGTCTTCGTCGTTCAGATACAGGTTAACAAAAGCGCGCAGTTTACCTTCGGCGGTGAACAGGTGCTTGCGCAGGTCGGGATGCGCCTCGGTGAGCGCCAGGAGCACGGCGGCGACGGTGGGCGCGTCGATTTCGACGGCATCGTGGCCGCCCGCGTAGGGTCGCAGAGGTGTGGGGATAAAAACGGTCATGCGATTGGTTTTCCTCGCCTCAGATTATTTGATTCGATGGCGCCGAATTGGGTGCGGAGAGTTGAAGGTTGGTACGAACCGCAGGTCCTCCCCCTTCGGTCGCTCAGGGTGACAGCATTTTTACAGATTTCGATGCGATCAGATTGACCTGCGGTGAGGGTCAACAGCGCTCCGGCGAGACGGATTCACCGTCTACCAGAATCGTATCCTGTTCGAACCGCTTGTCTTCCTCGGTGGCGCCTTCCAGCCGGAAGGAATTGGTCACAGTCGCGTTGCCCTGCGCGACGGCGGTAATCACGTAGCTGCAGCCCAGCCAGTGGGCCTCCGCAAAGTCGGTGGACGACCATTGCGCGGGGTGATCGGGGTGGGAGTGGTAGAAGCCGGCGATGCCGAGACCCTGGCGGCGCGCCTCGCGCTCAATCTTCACCAGTTCCAAAGGCGAGATGTTGTAGCGATTGTGAGCCGAGTCGGTGCGTGTGTTGCCGGCGCGCACCGCGGCCTCCACCTGCCAGCCGTCGCCGGTGGCCTGCCCCAGCAGCGCGCCGCAGCACTCGTGGGGATAGGTTTCCTCGCCGTGGGCGCGGAGGGCCGCGTAGACCGCGCCGGTTATATGGAGTATGCCCATCCATCCTCCTCCCAGAATCGTTCGGACAGGTACTTGTCGGCGGAGTCGGGCAAGACTGTCACAATGACGGCTTCGCGCCCCGCCGCACTCTCCTCCATGGCAATCTGTACGCTGGCTACCACAGCCGCGGCAGCCGAGATGCCCACCAGCAGGCCTTCTTCGCGGGCCAGGCGCTTGACCATGGCGTAGGAAGCCTCGGTTTCCACTTCGAGCGAGCGGTCGGCCAGGTGCGGGTTGTAAATGGCGGGCACAATGGAGGTGGCCATGAACTTGAGCCCCTCCAGGCCGTGAAATGGTGAGTCCGGCTGGAAGCTGATGGCCTGAATGGCTGGATTGAGCTCCTTGAGCCGGCGTGTGGCGCCCATGAAGGTGCCGCTGGTGCCCAGGCCAGCCACAAAATGCGTGATCTGCCCCGCGGTCTGCTGCCAGATCTCCGGTCCGGTGGTGCGGTAGTGGGCCAGCCAGTTGGCGTCGTTCGAGTATTGGTCCGCGTAGTAAAAGCGATCCGGATCGTTCCCCGCCAGCTCGCGGGCCCGTCGTATCGCCCCATCTGAACCCCGATCTGGATCGGTCCAGTCCATCTGGGCGCCGTAGGCGCGCAGGATGCGCTTCCTTTCTGGCGAGACATTGGAAGGCATGGCCAGGTGCACCGGGAATCCCAAGGCCGCGCCCAGCATGGCAAAGGCGATGCCGGTATTGCCGCTGGAGGCGTCGAGCAGGGTCTTGCCGGGAACCAGCAGTCCGCGGGTGCGCGCATCCTGAACCATGGAGGCCGCCGCGCGATCCTTGACGCTGCCGCCGGGGTTGGCCCACTCGGCTTTGCCCAGCAGCGTGATGCCGGCCAGTGCGCGCACCGGCATCTCCAGCCGGACAAGCGGCGTGCTGCCGATGCGCTCGGGTAGAGACAGGCCGGGTTTGGCGCTAATCCGCTTGGTTTCCATTGAAAATTGCAGCCGGTGTTCCGGATATGCGAGATTGGAAGTGCAGGATGTTGCAATCCAACTCTATTTCATCATCCTCGCAGACTGGAACGACCCTATGAGCCGAAAATCCCGTAATCCGAACTTCGATCAGACGCTGGAGACCCTTCGCACCCATTCGTTCGATGTGCAACCAAGCACCGTAGTTGCTGGAGGTGTGCTGGTGAGCAAGCATGGGGCCGGCGCGGTGCTGGTTCCTGGCCAGCCGGCACGCAAGAACGCCGGCAACGTGAGCGAGGATGGCAGCGGGGCAGGGGACGAGGCGGGAATTTCACCGGCGGCGTTTGCCGAGCGGCCGGGAGCGCTGGTGAACGGGGAAGTGGCGCAGTTGCTCGACCGTGGCTACCAGAAGTTCATTAAGACTTCCAAATTTGAGTTGCCCGCTTCGGCCAGCCAATTGCAGGCGATTCACCTGTTCAGTGAGGAACTGAAGCAACTGACGGGCGCAATCAGCCTCTACAACGAGTCGCTGGGCACCACGAGCGACCTGTATGAGTACGACCGGCTGAAGGGGCGGGAAGCGGCGCAGCCGGCGCCTGCGACTCCCTGGGCACTGACCGCGGGCCACTGATTCCGTCAGAGATTCCAGTGGAATCAGGGATGGACGAGGAAGAAGGTCAGGAAGTTCCTGCAAGCCAAGGGCCCACAAGCCAAGGACCTGCAAGCCAGAGGCCGGCCAATGAGGGGGCCGAGCACCGCGCCCATCCTCGATTCGAGGTGCATGAAGACGCCTCGTTGCTGCTGGTGAGCCACGATTCCTGGCACCCCTGCCGGGTGGTCGACCTGAGCCTGGAAGGATGCCGGCTGTTGACCGGGGACCTGTTCCGGGCCGGCACGCAGAAACATGTGGAAGTCAGCTTCAGGATCAACGGCATCGCCTTCCGGCTGAGCGGCACAACCCAATGGACCGACGATCAACATGTGGTGGGGATACGGTTTTCCTACCCGACTCCGCGCCGCAGGGAGGAACTGGCGGAGGTATTGTGCGAGGTGGAGGCAGCCAACGCCGCACGGGCGCTCGAAGAGGCTCAGCGAGAGCTGGCTGAGCGCCAAGCCGCAGTCCAGATTCCAGAGGAGGTTCCAGAGGATGATCCGGCGGAGCAGTCTGCGGAGACGGCGGTTGGAGCTTGGGTTACGCCGGCTTCCGATCCAGCCATCCGAGCCCTGAAACGGTCAATGCGTTCAGAACCCGCGCCAGAGAACGTCGCGACGGCTACCCATGGGCGAAACCGCCGGGTGCATCCGCGCCATGAGGTCGACACCACGGCGCACATCTTCCTGATTCACATTGGCCGCGCAATCGAGGGGCGCATTCTGAACCTGAGCCTGGGAGGGTGCGGAATTCGCACGGACGAGACCTTTCCGCTGGGAATTTACACGCGGGTGGAGACGGAGTTTCATTTGAACGGAATGCCGTTTCGCCTCAGCGGGGTGATCCAGTTCATTGATGAACGGAACCTGGTGGGCATACGGTTCCTCGACCTCAGCGATCGCAAGCTGGAGCAGGTGGAGCGGCTGATGGTGGAGATGGAGATGCAATACACGAGTGAGGAAGCTGCAGGCATGGGTGCTTCAGCCGGGGAAGGCCAGGGCCTCTGAAGATTGCTCGGGCCCTGCCGCCCTCAGGTAAAGCGCAACTCTACAGGCCGCGTCGCCCGCTGATCAGGTTGAAGATCAGGATGATGACCGCGACAACGATCAGGATGTGGATGAAGCTGCCCGCGACGTGAAAGCTGAAGCCCAGAATCCACAGAATCAGCAGGATGACGAAGATTGTCCAGAGCATGAGAGGCCTCGATCAGGGCCGGGGCCGCAGGGAAACCCCAGGGTGGTTTCCATGCGGCCCCAGATTGTCCCTAGGGTTGGTTAGTTCGCTGCAACAGCCTGAGCCTTCGAGTCGCGTACCGCGTCGAGGAAGGCGTGCGCCACGTCCGGAACGGGAACTTCGCCTTCCAGGATGTGGCGTGTGGAGACGTCACGGCCGTAGATGGCTTCAGTCGAGTCGCTGTCGCGGCGAATGGCCGCGCCGGTCAGTGTGAGTCCGGCAAACAGGCCCTTGGCGCGCGAATAAGTCAGGACTTCGGTATTCATCTTCCAGTCGGTATCGGCAGAGGCGTGACGCCCCACCGGACCGGCTGCCGCTGAAGCGTCGCCGCCCAGCTCAAAGTTGCTGTTGATCAGGTGCTTCATCCCGTTTTCGTTCTGGATGATCATGACCAGGTCGATGCCTTCGATGCCGATCTGCAATCCCCAGCTTCCGCCGGTGATGGTAAAGAACGCCGGAGCGCTCCATCCATTGGCGGTGCGGCAGGTGGCAACGCCTCTGCCATTCTCGGCGCCAAATACAAAGCCGCCCTTGAGCATGTGGGGCACAACGGCGATGCACTTTGCGTGTTCCAGAACTTCTTCCGGAATGCCTCTGTCCGGCGCGGACATGATCTCGTGCAGGACTGCGCCCGCGTGATCAAGCCTGTCGGCGGTTGCTTCGCGGCCAGATCCTGCCCAGGCCACGCTCGTCATACTCACAATTGCCGCTAACGTCATCAGCTTCTTCATTGCGTTTCACCTTTTTCTACCCATGCGCAGCGTCAACTGCTGTATGCGCATTTGTGGCGCACAAGGTAGTTTTCACGTTAGCCGGATCGGGATGCGCAGTCTGAGCAAAATCGCTCTTGCAAAAACGGAGCCTCGGTGCTAGTTCGGGACGGCTGTTCGCCGTAGCGGTGGGAACTTGCGCATTCCGAGCGATTGAAATTTTCCCCAAAAAGTGAGCAAAATTGAACAGTTCAGAGCAGGACCGGGTGCGATGCTGTGTCAGCATGCGGCTTAAAGTGAGGCACGAAGATTTGTCGTGCCGCTTCCCCCGCATCGGGCCCCGATTTGCCCTCGACGCATTTTGATCGACAAGGTGAGTTATACTTCTAAGTAGTTGATACAATGAGATTTACTCAGCGCACCTTGACAGCAATTGCATCCAGGAAAGGCCGTACCTGATGGTCGACGTGGGAAGGTCCGGATTTGATGCCGCGACCTTTTTGATGAATGCCGGGCTGGGACGGAGGATTGTCCATATTGAGCCCAAGATGGTCTTCTTTTCCCAGGGGGACCCGGCGAATTCGGTCTTCTATCTGCAGGGCGGCCGTGCAAAAATCACCGTCGTTTCGCAGGCCGGCAAGGAAGCGACTATCACCCTGGTCTCCCAAGGCGATTTTGTCGGAGAGGAGGCGCTCGCGACCGTAATGGGGCTGCGCCTGGCCACGGCAACTGCGCTTACCCCTTGCATCGCGGTCAAGATCGGGCGCGACGAGATGATTCGCGCGATGCACGAGGAGCCGGGCTTTTCCGACATGTTTATGAAGTTTCTGCTCGAGCGCAGCATGAGAGTGCAGGCCGACCTGGTGGATCAGCTGTTCAACTCCAGTGAAAAGCGGCTGGCGCGGATCCTGCTGCTGATGGCGGAGTTCGGCAAGCCGGGTGAGCCGGAGCAGTATATTCCCAAAATATCGCAGGAGACACTGGCGGAGATGATCGGAACCACGCGCTCGCGGGTGAGCTTCTTCATGAACCGCTTCCGCAAGATGGGCTTTATTGAGTACAGCGGCCGCATACGCGTCAACAAGTCGCTGCTCAACGTGATTCTGCACGATCAAACGCCGGACGAGATGCCGCACGATGCGGCTTTTCCCGATTTCCCCATGGAATGATCCGAGCCCCGCATGGGCCAATAGCCGGTTCTGACCTGCGTTGTTCGATATTGAACAGCGCTGTCGCCGGGTGAATGGGACACTGACTCCAGTTCATTGAATGAAGCAACTGGCGGGGTCAGAGATGCCCAACACAAAAGCAAGATTACTGATTGTCGATGATGAGCCGTCGATTCGCATGTCGTTGTCGCTCGTGCTCCACGAGATCGGCTATTTCGTGCGGACGGCCGCCGATGGCCTGTCGGCATTGGGCGAGTTGCGCATCGACGTTCCCGACATTCTGCTCTCCGATCTGAACATGCCCGGCATGTCGGGCTTCGAATTGCTCTCCGTGGTGCGCCGCCGGTTTCCCTCCATCCACACCATCGCCATGAGCGGTGCATTCTCGGGCGACGAGGTGCCCTCCGGCGTGGCCGCGGACAGCTTCTATCAAAAAGGCAGCAGCATGGGCTGTTTATTGCGGATGATGGACGCGCTTCCCCGGCCGGAGCGAATGGCCGACAAACACGCAACCGTGACCGAGCCGATCTGGGTTCAACTGGGCGGCAACGGCACTTCGGATGGAGCCAGCGTGACGATCGCCTGCCCGGAGTGCCTGCGCAGCTTCTCGCATCCATGGATCGACTCGGAGAGCCACGTGCGCACCGTGCAATGCGCGCACTGCAATGGGCTCATCCGCTACGCACTTGTCGAGCCTGCGATCGAGCAGGCAAAGCGGGCGCGGGATTCCAAGAGAAATCGCTTCGAAGGGGCCTTGCAGCCTTCCGGTGCGCCCCCCTATTTCAATTAACCCGAATCAAGGAGCTCTTCCGATGCGAACGATTGCCGAGCTGAACATGCTGTTACGCGAACAGATTGAATTGCCCGCAGGCCTGAACCTTGCCACCGATGAGTTTCGCGAGGGCTGGAGCTTTATCAAGCGCAGCGATTCGCGGCGTTTGGAGAAGAGGATTCTCAAGAGCGGATGGAATTTCATTCGGATTGCGGATGGATCGCTCAGAAGCGGCGTGGGCGAAACCTCGCAGGAGGCCATTGCCAGCGCGCTCAAGCTGGCTCTGCGCCGCATCAGCACGCACTTCAACGCAGTGGAAGTGGAGCACATCGAACTGACTCGCTATCCCTGGTTTTTTCTGGCCAGGGTCAGGGTCTACCCCTTCAGGATTCAGGAAGACGCGATTTTCGCGATTCCGGATGAGGCCATGTCCGATCCGATTCCCTACCGGACCGTGCGGTCGAAACGCTTGCCGGACGGGGCCGTGGAGCTGTTTCCGGATTTTGGAAGCGCCATGCCCATGCTGAAGCAGATGCTCACCGCAACGCACGCTTCGGAAGCGGCGGCGCAATGAACATTCCGCAGATGGTGGTTGTGCTGTTGATGATTTACAGGCTGGTGCGCGTCAAGCGCGATCCGATCTTGATCCGCGCTCGCTCCCGCTGAAGCTCACGGTAGACGTCGCTCTTCGATTGGCCGAGTTCCCGCGCCACGCGCTTCAGCGCTTCTTTTTCGTCGATGCCCGATTCGGCCTGGAGACGAGCGACGCGGGCGGCGATGCTTTCGTCGCTTGCCGTCTTCGCGGTGCTGGATCGGGGCAGAACTTCCACCAGCAGCGTGATCTCGCCGCGCACGCGATCGCGTGAAGTTAGGTCGCGCCGCGCCTCGGCGACGGTTGCGCGCAGAAACTCCTCGTGCATCTTGGTCAGCTCGCGCGCCACCACCACGCGCAGATCGGATCCCCAAACCGACTCAAGATCGCCCAGCGTGTCGAGGATTCGATGCGGAGCCTCGTAAAAAATCAGCGTGCGGGCCGAGGCGCCGCCTTCGGCCGCAAGAGCTTCCAGCCGCGTGCGCCGTGCGCCGGCCTTCTCCGGCAGAAATCCAATGAATTGAAATTCGCCGGTGGGCAGGCCGCTGGCGACCAGCGCGCTGAGCGCGGCATTGGCGCCGGGAATGGGGATCACCGGCACTCCAGCGGCGATGGCCTCGGCGGTAAGCCAGGCGCCGGGATCGCTGATGCCCGGCATGCCCGCGTCGGAGACGACAGCAATGCGACCGCCGGCCTTGAGCGCCCCGATTAACTCAGCAGCGCGCTGGTGTTCGTTGTGCTGGTGCAGGCTGACGGTGGGGGTTGCAATCTGAAAGTGGTTGAGCAGCTTTTGCGTCTGGCGGGTGTCTTCGCAGGCGATGCGGTCGACGGCGCGCAGGGTTTCAAGGGCGCGCAGGGTGATGTCGCCGAGGTTGCCGATGGGAGTGGCTACCAGGTAGAGGCCGGGCGCGATGGGGTCGTTCGATTCCATAGATCTTGTCTGAATTCTAAGTGCAACCGCAGATCCTTCGACTCACCACCCCCGAGCTCCACCCCAAAGAGCAAAGACCCCTCTTTGGGGACCCCGGGGCTGAAATGCGCCTGGGGCCCCTTTCGCTCAGGATGACAATCCCTCTTTTCTGCTTAGGATGACAGGGGTTTCTTGAAGCTGCGCTCCGTTCGGCTAGAACGACGGCTCATTTCCGATACGAACTTCCGAGACTCCACAACACTAGCTGGCTTCTTCGCGCTCCAGGCGCCGTTGCTCGGCCAGCAGCGACATGGAACTCATCAGGTTCTGCACGCTCACAATCCCTACCACGCGGCCGCTGTCGGTTACCGGTATCAGTGCCAGCCCATGGCCGGCGGTGAGGCGGCGGATGGTGGTTCCCAGGGTATCTTCAGGCCGCGCTACCTGAAAGGCCCGCGACATCACCGACTGCACGTAGCCGTTGCCGTCGTTGCGCAGCGCGTCCACAATGCGCTGCCTCGAGATGATGCCGACCAGTTGCAGGCCGCGCACGACGGGAAAGTCTTCCTGCAGGGAGTGCACGCAGCGAACCAGCGCGTCAGACAGCGTGTCAGAGGGCGAGAGCGTGGCGAAGTCGGTGAGCATCACCTCGCGCATGCGCACCGTGTCCACAACCGACTGGAAGAAGACGCCCTGGTCTTCAATCTGCGCGCCGATCATGATGAAGAAGCCGGCGATGATCAGCCAGTAGTTGTGCAGCACCATGCCGCCGATCATGGCGGCGAGGGCCAGTATCTGTCCCAGGCCGGCAGCGGCGCGGCCTGTGGGCGCGAGGCCGTGCTTGCGGGCAAAGCTGCCGCGGATGAGGCGTCCAAAGTCCAGCGGATACGCGGGCACAAGGTGCAGCACGGCCAGGCCCACCTGCATCCAGACCATGCTGCGCAGCAGATAGGCCGAGGTGATGAAGGGCTGGTTGAAGAGCTGGATGTCGCCGCCCGCGCCCGTGAAGGTGATGGCCAGGGTAAGCGCGGTTGCCAGGTTAGCCAGCGGACCGGCAAAGGCCATGGCGAACTGCCCAACGCCCTGGTTGGCGTTCTCCTGGCTCTCGGGATTGGCGTAGGCGTAGAGGCCGCCGATGGGCAACAGCAGCACGGCGCGGAGGCGCAGACCCAGCCATGCAGCCACCATCAGGCGAACGGTTTCTCTCGCCGCTACCGCGGCAACCACTACCAGAAACAGCCCCAGGCCGCGGGCAATGCCATCATTCGCGGCTAGCACAAGGCAGATGACCGCCAGCAACGGGAAGAAGGCGTGGACGCGCAGTTCTACGCCCATCCAACGGCCCAGCGGAATTGACCAGCCTCGCATAGGAAGATTGTAGCGTGTGGGTCGGGGTCGGGTATGCTGGACAGCGATGCGCATCATTGCCGGATCGTTTCGTTCGCGCAAGCTGGAGGCCCCAGCCGGCCTGGCCACGCGCCCCACCAGCGACCGCCTGCGCGAGACGCTGTTTAACGTGCTGTCGCCGCGGATTGAGGGCGCACGGTTCCTGGATCTCTATGCGGGTTCGGGCGCGGTGGGGATGGAATCGCTCAGCCGTGGCGCGGCCAGCGTGGTGTTTGTTGAGCGCGCACCGGCAGCGCTCGTCGCCCTGCGGAAGAACCTGGCAACCCTGGGAATTAGCGAGGGGTTCCGAATTCACCCGGTCAGCGTGAAAAGCTGGTTGAGCAAGCCGCTGCGGGCAGCGCCACTGCGTGGGGCGGGCTTTCGGTCGGCGGGTGGCGGTGATTCGACGGCTTTCGACCTGGTGTTTCTCGACCCGCCGTATGAGGCAGCCGAGGAGTATGCGGTCACGCTCAGCCTGCTGGGCGGCGCAGCGGCCGGTCTGGTGGCGCTGGGCGCACAGGTCATCGCCGAGCACCGCGGCAAAGCAGGCTGCAGGGAAGGAAACAAGGAGCGGCTGGAAGACCGTTACGGCAACCTCGTGCGCACGCGACTCCTGGAACAAGGCGACGCGGCGCTTAGTTTCTATGCTGTTTCCCAGGCAATCTAGTATTTCGGCTTCTCAAACGCCTCGGCCACGCCCGGGTAGAACGCCAGATAGAGGCAAATGACCAGGTTGGCGCCCACACCGATGAGGATCGATGTGATCATCTCCGCCGTGAGCGGAATGGTCTCGCCTCCAATCTGGTTGGCAGCGAGATAGAGGATCGTCTTGACCGCCGTTGCGCCGGTAACAAACATGGTGATCCAGCGAACCCAGTAGTTGAGCATATAGAGAAAAAAGGCGGCGACCCCGGAAAAGATCCCCACGACGGCAAAGGCCACCGGGAGCAGGGAGAGATAGGCCTTCTCAGAGAAGTCGGCCGCGCCCCGGAAGGGCATAAACGGCGGCGGAAGCTCATGGAAGACAAAGTGGCCATGGGCGATGAGAAAGGAGCTGAAGGCGGAGTCGTTCGATCCCGACACGTTGAGCGCGCAAATGAGGTAAACCAACGCCTTGATACACAGGTAGCACGCGACCACGGTCACCATCACCGGGCGCGGAATATCGTACGATTTGGCCTTTCCCAGCCGCTCCTCCGGGATCTTCCACGGCGGCGGGACGCTTCCTGGAAACTGTGTCGGCATGCTTGCTCCAATCCAAAGCTCCGCCCGCGGAAGTCCTGTGAAGCACAGGCTCCAGGGGGAGGATTTTCCCGTTGCAGATCTGGTTCGCTTGACTGTTGCAGGGAGCATAGCACAGGTCGCGCGTTTTTTGAGCCGGCTTTTGCGTGCGGGAGCGCAACTGGGCAATGGGAGCGGTCAACGCCGGTGTTTTCAGGCCGGCGTCGCTGCGGAAAGGCCGGAAAACTCGACGGTGACGACGGTGATGTCATCGGTCTGGCCGAAGAGGCGGGCGGCCTCGGCAATTTCGGCGGCGGGGCGCAGGCTGAGGGCCCGGGTGCGGTCGAATCCGAACAGGTCAATGGATTTGGGGTGGGATTTGGGATGGGACTTGGCCTGCGCCTCCACCACGCCGTCGGAGACGAAGGTGAGCCGGTCGCCGGGTTTGAGTTGCAGCGAAGAGTTCTCGTACTCCACGCGCACCAGAATCCCCAGCGGCAGCGAGCCGGGGATTTCGATTTCCTTGCCGTTGAGGTAAGGCGGCAGATGGCCGGCGTTGGCCATGGTGAGCAGGCCGTCGTGGGTAAGGTGCGCGGCCAGGCAAGTGGTGAACCCGCCACTGGAACGGCCCTTCATGCGCTCGTTCAGGGAGACAAGCATTCCGGCGGGGTCGGAGCTGTGCGTGCTTTCGGCGCGGATGGCGCCCACCAGGACGGATACCATCATGGCGGCCGGCAGGCCCTTGCCGCTCACATCCCCCACCACGATCAACATGCCGCCCTGACTATCGGCCATCTGCTGGTAGAAGTCGCCGCCCACCTGCTCGGCAGGCTGATAGATGCTCTCGACGGTAAAGCCCGGGCACTGGTCAAGCTGGTCGGGCATCAGAATCTGCTGCACCTGGCGCGCGGCCTCGAACTCGCCGGCCATGTGCTCCTCTTTGCGTCGTGCCATGGAGAAGCGCCGGATGAGAAAGACCAGCAGGGCGAGCAGGAAAAACAGGTGGAGCAGGATGCCAGGCCGCATCGAGAAGGGTGGGATGGGAATCGGCGTCTCCAGCGCGTAGGCGTCTTTGATCCATCCCGCCTGGCCAAGAACGATGGCCACGTTGTCGGCGAGGTAGTAGCCAAGATCGAGCAGGGTGGGAAGCAGCAACAACCGGGCGTCCAGGTTGCCGGTCAGGGATCGAGCGATGAGGACATAGAGGATCCACGCAATTGCGGGGATCAGGCAGCAGATCTGAATGGCAGAGGAGGCAGCGCCGTCGAGCCAGCCGGGCCAGTAAAGGACAGCCGGAATGGGACTGAAGACTGCCAGCGCCACAAAGAGTCGGCCCAGCAGGCCGATGCGGACCTTGAGAACGATCGAGAAGAAGCACAGGGCGGAGATGATGGTGATGGACACGAGCACCCCGTCGGACAGGTCGTAGATGATCAGCGACGGCCAGCTGAACACCTGTTTGGCGACCAGCAGCGCGATGTCCGCGGCCTGGGCCAGCAACATCAGGGCAAACCAGAGGTATTCGAACTCCGCCGGGCGGAAGAAGAACAGGCAGAGGATCCCGATGCCCACCAGCGTGGCGGTGATGGTGTAGGAGTAGGCGTCCACATAGTTGAGGTTGCGGGAGATCTGGTGGTGGTGCCGCTCTTTCTCCAGGAGTTTTGGATCTCCTGCGAGATGGCCGGCGAAGAACGGTCCCCCGCCCACGTAGCCGGCCCAGATGGGCGAATGCCAGACGCGTATGGCCACATGCACAGCGCGTTCCTCTGTGCTGCCGCCCTGGGTCAGCGGAAAAAGATGATAGCTGATGAGGGAATTCGGAAAGCTGTCCGGCATCTTGCCGGAACCGCCCACCAGGTTGCCATCCACATAGACCCGATACGAAGTGATAATGGGCGCCAGCAGCAGCGAGGTGGGCTTGTCCCCGGCGGGGATGGTGACCGTGAAGCGATACCAGGCGAAGCCGCTCAAGCCGGTATAGCCCTGCGTGGACCAGGAACGGCCGCTCAGCAGGAGTGGCCAGGAAGAATCGTCAAAACCGGGCTGGGCCCATAGCGGGGTCTGTTTGCCCTTGGTGTTTGCGTCTGGAGCCAGCGGCGAATCGCCGGGCTGGAAGCGCCACAGGCCGTCGAGGGAGGCGACCGGCTCGCGCCCTTTGTCCAGGTCGAACGACTGCGCAGGAAGCCACGCCGCGGTCGCGACTACGGCAAGGCAAGCCAATCGGCGAAAAGTCGAGCAAAGCTGCATGGGCACGTTTCCTGATGGGGAAGCGAGATTGAAACGTGGATTGATGCTAACGCAGCGGGGCCGCTTTGCCCAACACGAATGTGGGAAAGCAGGATACGCGGAATCCGTTTAGAGTGTTGTGCATGAGCATTACGCGGTTGTTTCATCGATTGGACGCGGTGTCTGCCGGACTGCTGCTTGCGTGCGGGTTGTTTGCGGCTGGCGGCCGGCAGATGGCGGCGCAGGCTGTACCGGCGGAGACGCCGCAACTGGTGCTTCTGGATACGGACATTGGCGACGACATCGACGATGCGTTCGCCCTGGCGCTGGTGTTGCAGAGCCCGGAGCTGAAGCTGCTGGGCATCACGACGGCGTATGGTGATACAGAGCTAAGGGCGAAGCTGGTGGCCCGATACCTGCACGCAACCGGGCGGGATGAAATCCCCGTGTCAAGCGGAGTTCAAACACCGCATGACAATGTGTTCACGCAGGCAGCGTATGCCAAACAATCGAGTGCGGTTCTTGCCGGCGCTTGTGCATTGCGACTGGTTTCTGTATCGCAGATCCCGATTCCGAAGCGCGAACAAGACCGATACGACGCGTGTGAGAAAGAGAGCCATGATGCCAGTGGTTTCATCCTGCGGAATGCGCGCGAGCATCCCGGCGAGATCACACTGATTGCCATCGGCCCGCTCAACAATATAGAAGCGGCGATCAAGCAGGATCCGGAGACCTTCCGCAAGCTCAAGCGAGTAGTGATGATGGGCGGCAGCATTTATCGCGGCTACGACGGGCCCAACGGCGAACGCAATCCACCCGACGCGGAGTGGAACATCAGCCGCGACCCGGCGGGGCTGCGGGCGCTGCTGGCTTCCGGCGTGCCGGTCTTCATGATGCCCCTCGATTCCACGCAAATCCACCTGGAGCCAAAGGGGCGGGAGGAAATATTCGCTCACGGCTCGTCGCTGACCGACCAGTTGACTCTGCTCTATCACCAGTGGAATGCGGGCAACGATGGCCGTGCCGCATCGCCGACGCTCTACGATCCGGTAGCCGTCGCCTACGCCATTCGTCCCGACCTGTGTCCGGCCACGCCGCTGCGCCTCGAAGTGGACGACAAGGGGTATACGCGGCCGGTGGAGGGCGCTCCGAATGCGGAGGTTTGCCTCAAATCGGACGAAAAAGGATTTTTGGAGTTGCTGCTGGGTCGGATTTTGAAGGATGGGGCAGAGTAGAGGTTGGGTTGGTTTACCGCGTTCCCGGCGGGGATTTTCAGGCGAGAATCTCTCCGAGGATGCCAGAAACGGGTGGTCGGGGCTGGTTTTGAGAGATTTGTGCGGCAATCCGGCGAATTTCGAGGAAAAATCCCTAAAGGTGGGATGAGAACCCGTTGACCCCACCCCGGATTCTTGCTATTGTTAGAAGGTTCGGCAAGAGCGCCCCTGTTCGTGTGTCTTAACTACGGCGGCGTAGGTACAGCCCCCCACCAGGCAGTAAGGTGTGGAGCTGGTCCCCAGGGCTTGGTGAAGTTGACCGGCCAAACAGGTCCCCGGAGTGGCTCTCGTCTTGCGGAGGGCAGGGGCAATATCGCTACGGTGTCCGCGCGTTCTCCACCTTGGAGGGCTATGCGGGCCGGAACCGCGAAACGGAGTTGGCTTTCCACGGAATCTGGAAACGCCCGGCCACCGTCCCGGTTTTCGTCTGAGATTGGGAACGAAGACAGACGCGAAGCAGCAAACTAGGGCGTCTCTGTGTTTGTACGGCAGGTTTTGCTGTCCAAGGCCAGAGCAGCCCGAAGGGCCTGCGCGCGGCTGAATGATTTTGAAGTAGCACGGTGTTTTGGGTAAGGAGTTTTGGTTTGCCTACATTCAATCAATTGGTTCGCAAGGGGCGTACGGCCCCCCGTTACAAGACGGCGTCTCCCGCCCTGCAGGCCTCGCCGCAGCGGCGCGGTGTCTGCACCCGCGTGTACACACAAACGCCCAAGAAGCCGAACTCGGCGCTGCGTAAGGTAGCCCGCGTGCGGTTGACCAACGGGATTGAGGTTACGACCTACATTCCCGGCATCGGCCACAACCTGCAGGAGCACTCGATCGTGCTCATCCGCGGCGGCCGTGTGAAGGATCTGCCCGGCGTCCGCTATCACGTGGTGCGCGGCACGCTGGATTCGGTCGGCGTGGCCAACCGCAAGCAGAGCCGTTCAAAGTACGGAGCCAAGCGCGCCAAGGGTGGCGCGGCGCCGGCGAAGAAGAAGTAGAAAGACAGAGATCGGGGGTCAGAGATCAGGGATCGGGTAAGCCCTGAAGCTGACTGCGGGCAATTGAATAAACGGTTCCGGGGCGGAGTATGGAACCCGGACTAGGGCAACAGAAGCAGCGCGAGAGCGCAGAGGATTTTGAAAGTTATGCCGAGAAAAGGGCACATTGCGAAGCGGGAAGTAGCACCGGATCCGGTTTACGGATCGACGCTGGTCACCAAGTTTGTCAACTCCATGATGTGGGGCGGCAAGAAGTCGACCGCGCAGGGCATCTTCTACCAGTCGATGAAGAACCTGGAAGAAAAGGGCGGCGGCGACGACGCGCTGAAGCTTTTCAAGAAGGCGGTTGAGAATTGCAAGCCGCTGCTTGAAGTGAAGACGCGCCGCGTGGGCGGAGCCAACTACCAGGTGCCGATCGAAGTGCTTCCGGACCGGCGCACGTCTTTGGCGATTCGCTGGCTGATCACCTACGGCCGCAACCGCGGCGAAAAGGGCATGATCGACAAGCTGAGCAATGAGTTGCTGGATGCGGCCAATGGTCGCGGCGCGGCGATGAAGAAGAAGGAAGACGTGCACCGCATGGCCGAGGCCAACAAGGCTTTTGCCCACTATCGCTGGTAGCACAACAGGGTTCAGAGATCAGGGGTCAGAAAGATCGAAACCTGAGATTTGATTGAACAAGAGAAATTAACCGCGGGTAGGACGCCCGCAAGGAAAAATGCCGTGGCTCGCACCATACCTCTGAATCGTTGCCGGAACATCGGAATCATGGCGCACATTGACGCCGGAAAGACGACAGCGACAGAGCGCATCCTGTTTTACACCGGCATCACCCACCGTATCGGCGAGGTGCATGAGGGCACTGCGACCATGGATTACATGGAGCAGGAGCAGGAGCGCGGCATCACCATCACATCGGCGGCCACCACCTGCATGTGGAAAGATGTGCGCATCAATATCATCGACACCCCCGGCCACGTGGACTTTACGGCCGAAGTGGAGCGCAGCCTGCGCGTGCTGGACGGCGCGGTGGCATTGTTCGATTCGGTGAGCGGTGTGCAGCCCCAGACGGAAACCGTGTGGCGGCAGGGCGACAAATACAAGGTTCCCCGCATCTGCTTCGTGAACAAGATGGACAAGAACGGCGCGGACTTCGAGCACGTTCTGGAGACCATTCGCAAGCGCCTGGGCGCGCGGCCGGTTGCGCTGCAGATTCCCATCGGCGCGGAAGCCGGATTCAAGGGCGTCGTCGACCTGATCGAGATGAAGGCCATCCTGTGGCACGACGAGGCCATGGGCGCGGAGTACGATACGCAGCCGATTCCGGCAGATTTGCAGAAGAAGGCTGAAGCTTTCCGCCTGCAGTTGATTGAAATCATCGCCGAGACCGACGATGTGCTGCTGGAGAAGTTCCTGGAAGGCGAGACGCCGACCATCGCGGAGCTCAAGGCCGGCATCCGCCAGGCCACCATCGATCTGAAGGTCTTCCCGGTCATCTGCGGAAGTGCATTCAAGAACAAGGGCGTACAAACGCTGCTCGACGCAGTGATCGATTATCTGCCCAGCCCATTGGACAAGCCTCCGGTCGAGGGCCCCAACCCCCACCACTTGGACCACACCGAGATTCGCAAGCCGGACGACAACGAGCCGCTCGCGGCGCTGGCCTTCAAGATCATCAACGATCCCTTCGGAAAACTCTGCTTTGTTCGTGTGTACTCCGGATCGCTCAAGACGGGCGATACCATCCTGAACCCGCGCACCGGCAAGACGGACCGCATTGGCCGCCTGGTCAAGATGCATGCCAACAAGCGCGAGGATGTAACCGAGATTTACACCGGCGACATTTGCGCCTGCGTTGGCCTCAAGGAATTGAAGACCGGCGACACGCTTTGCGACCCGCACCATCCTATCGCTCTGGGCGCCATCGTGTTCCCGGAGACGGTGATTTCGGTGGCCATTGAGCCCAAGACCAAGGCCGACCAGGAAAAGATGGGCGTGGCGCTTTCGCGGCTGGCCGATGAAGATCCCACCTTCAAGGTCCGCACCGACGAAGAATCGGGTCAGACCATCATCAGCGGCATGGGCGAGTTGCACCTGGAAATTCTTGTGGATCGCATGAGACGCGAGCACAAGGTGGAAGCCAACGTGGGCGAGCCGAAGGTGGCCTTCCGCGAGACGATTCGCAAGTCGGCCGAGGCTGAGGGCAAGTACATCAAGCAGACCGGCGGCTCAGGCAACTACGGACATTGCAAACTGCGCATCGAGCCGAATACGCCGGGCGCGGGTTACGAATTCGTCAACGCCATCAAGAGCGGTTCGGTGCCCAAGGAATACATCAAGCCCATCGATCAGGGCGTGCAGGGCGCAATCGAACTGGGCATCCTGGCCGGCTATCCGCTGGTGGACATCAAGGTGACGCTGTACGACGGAAGCTATCACGAAGTGGACTCGAACGAAATGGCATTCAAGTTTGCCGGCTCGATCGCGTTCAAGGAGGCTGCGCGCAAGGCTTCTCCAGTGCTGTTGGAGCCGGTGATGGCTGTCGAAGTCACCGTTCCCGAAGAGCACATGGGCGTGATTATCGGCGACATCAACTCGCGGCGCGGACGCATCGAGGGGATGGAGCATGTGGGTGGATCGCAGTTGATCAAGGCGATCGTGCCGCTGAAGGAAATGTTTGGTTATGTCAACGAGATCCGGTCGTCCACGCAGGGCCGGGCCTCGTATTCAATGCAGTTCGCGCGCTACGAAGAGGCGCCGCGCATGATTGCCGATGAAATTATCGGCCGGGCGCAGGGGAAGTAAGAGCAAGCTTTTTAGCTACTAGCTTCTAGCTGCTAGCTAAGTCTTGCGAAAGCCAAAGGTTGTTGCTCCGGCAGAAAGAAGCTAGGAGCTAATGGCTAGAAGCTGATTTCTGGGGCTGGAGCCGGATGGCCGGCGCCCCTGGTTCAAACGGGCAGCACAGCTACGAAAGGGATTCAGGGACTTTTATGGCGAAGGAAAAATTTGATCGTTCGAAGCCGCATTGTAACGTGGGCACCATCGGACACATCGATCACGGCAAGACGACGCTGACGGCGGCAATCACCAAGGTGCTGCAGAAGCACAATCCGAAGAACACCTACCGGTCTTTCGATTCCATCGACAACGCGCCGGAAGAGCGGGAGCGCGGCATCACGATCGCCACGGCGCACGTGGAGTACGAGACCAAGAACCGTCACTATGCGCACGTTGACTGCCCCGGTCACGCCGACTACATCAAGAACATGATTACCGGCGCGGCGCAGATGGACGGCGGCATCCTGGTGGTTGCGGCCACCGACGGGCCTATGCCGCAGACCAAGGAACACGTGCTGCTGGCTCGCCAGGTTGGCGTGCCGTACATCGTGGTGTTTTTGAACAAGTGCGACGCGGTGGAAGACGAAGAGTTGACGGACCTGGTGGAAATGGAAGTGCGCGAGCTGCTTTCGAAGTACCAGTTCCCCGGCGACGACGTTCCGGTGATTCGCGGTTCCGCTCTGGGCGCGCTGAATGGCGAGCCGAAGTGGGAAGCGCAGATCGACGCGCTGATGGAAGCGGTGGACAAGTACATTCCGCAGCCGGACCGGGCCATCGACAAGCCGTTCCTGATGCCGATCGAAGATATTTTTTCGATCTCGGGCCGCGGCACGGTTGTGACGGGCCGCATCGAGCGCGGCAAGGTGAAGGTTGGCGAGGACGTTGAGATCGTCGGCTTCCGCGAGACGCGCAAGAGTGTTTGCACGGGCGTTGAGATGTTCAAGAAGCAGTTGGACGAAGGCCTGGCGGGCGACAACGCAGGCATCCTGCTGCGCGGCATTCCGAAGGAAGATGTGGAGCGCGGAATGGTGCTGGCCAAGCCGGCGTCGATTACGCCGCACACCAACTTCAAGGGCGAAGTGTACGTGCTGAGCAAGGAAGAAGGCGGCCGTCATACGCCGTTCTTCAAGGGCTACAGGCCGCAGTTCTATTTCCGCACGACGGACGTGACGGGCGTGGCGGAGTTGCCGGCGGGCGTGGAGATGGTGATGCCTGGCGACAACGTGCAGTTGCAGATTGAGCTGATCACGCCGGTGGCCATGGAAAAGGGCCTTCGGTTCGCGATCCGCGAAGGCGGCCGCACGGTGGGCGCGGGTACGATCAGCGAGATTATCAAGTAAAGCTAGATGACAGATTGCAGATGACAGTAGTGGATTGCCGAAGTAAGAACTGTCATCTGTAACCTGAAATCTGGTTTGAAGTTCAAGGACGGACAAGCATGGTAGGACAAAGGATTCGCATACGGTTGAAGGCATACGACTATCGCGTGCTGGACACCTCGACCGGCGAGATTGTGGAGACGGCCAAGCGCACCGGAGCAACGGTGGCCGGACCGATTCCGTTGCCGACGATCAAGAACAAGTACTGCGTGCTGCGTTCGCCGCACGTGGACAAGAAGTCGCGCGAGGCATTTGAGATCCGCACGCACAAGCGGCTGATCGACATTCTCGAGCCGACGCAGCAGACCGTGGACGCGCTGATGAAGCTCGACCTGCCAGCTGGCGTCGATGTCGAGATCAAGGCGTTTGAAAAATAGTTATCAGTGGTCAGTTGTCAGTGGTCAGCAAAGGCCCGCAACTGAAACCTGATAACTGATAACTGAAAACTGGGTAGACCCCGGCAGTGCGGCGCAAACCGCTCCGCATGATGAGGAGAGGAAGACATGGCAGTTACAGGGATTCTGGGAAAAAAGATCGGCATGACGCAGGTCTTCGACGAAAAGGGCGATGTGCACCCGATTACGGTGCTGCAGGCAGGGCCCTGCGTGATTACGCAGTTGAAGACGCTGGCCAAGGACGGCTACGAGGCCGCGCAGATTGGCCTGGTGGAGTTCGTCAAGAACAAGAACGTGACCAAGCCGCAGGCGGGCCACTTTGCGAAGACCGAAGCGCCGCCGGTGAAGATCATCAAGGAAGTCGCGCTGGAAGTGGATGCCGAGGGCGCAACCCCGACCAAGGCGGGTGACCGCGTTCTGGTGGACATCTTCTCCGAAGCCCGGTTTGTTGACGTGATTGGTACCTCGAAGGGCCGCGGTTTTGCCGGTGTCGTGCGCAGGCACGGATTCGGCGGCGGACCCAAGTCGCATGGTCACATGTTCCAGGTGCAGGGTTCGATCGGCGCATCCAGCTTTCCTTCGCGCGTGTTCCCAGGGCAGCGTATGCCGGGCCACATGGGCGCCAAGCAGATCACGGTGCGGAATCTGCGCATCCGTGGTATCGACATTGAAGAGAACCTGATCATGGTCGAGGGCGCGGTTCCCGGATCGCGTGAAGGCTATGTGGTGATTACCAAGGCCAAGACTCCTCCGCGCGAGCGCCGTGGCTTTGCAGGATCCGGTACGGTGGATCCGTTGAAGGCTTCGAAGAAGGCGCAAGGCAAGCGCAAGTAGGCACCTGCGGTGCGGCGGGAAGTAAACGAACACCTGCGGTGAAGCAGAATCAACGCTTCACTTCAGTAATTGAGATTGAGAGCCGGAGAAAGTATCCGGCAGAAGAAGAAGACGATGGCAAATGTGGATGTAGTGAATTTGAACGGGGACAAGGTAGGCTCGATCGAGCTGGCCGACGCGCTGTTTGCGCCCGACCAGGTGAACGAGGCTCTGCTGTGGGAGGCGGTGAAGCATTACCGCGCCTCGCTCCGCCAGGGTACGCACAAGACCAAGAGCCGTACCGAGGTTGCCGGTTCCGGCAAGAAGCTGTGGAAGCAGAAGGGCACGGGCCGCGCACGTATCGGCTCAGTGCGTTCGCCTCTGTGGCGCCACGGCTACACGGTGCACGGACCTCAGCCGCGCAGCTACGATTACGCCTTCCCGCGCAAGAAGCTGCTGGGCGCGTTGCGTTCGGCTCTGGCTTCCAAGCTGGCTGACGGCAAGCTCACGATCGTCGATTCGCTTGAGATCAAGGAAGCGAAGACCAAGCTCTACCGCGCTGCGCTCGACAAGCTGAACGTGACCCGCACCGCGCTGATCGTCGAAAACGGCAAGACGCTGAGCTCCGGTCTGCTGTTGGGCGCTCGCAACCTGGCCGGCGTTGAGCTGGTTCTGAACAACGAAGTGCATCCCTACGATCTGCTGCGCTACGAGCGGGCCATTTTCTCCAAGGCCGCCATTGAGCAGTTGGCAGAGATGCTCGCGAAGAATGCATCGAAGCGCGTTGCAGAGGACCGCAAGCACGCAGCGACAACGGAGGCTGCATAATGCCTACTCTCTATAACGTGATTCGCAAGCCGCTCATTACCGAGAAGGGTCTGAGCGTGAAGGAAACCGAGGGGACGCTGGTGTTCGACGTCGCTCCCGATGCCACCAAGACTGAAGTCAAGCAGGCTGTCGAGGCGCTCTTCAAGGTGAAGGTCTCTGGAGTGCGAACGGCCAACGTGGTGGGCAAGGAACGCCGCCGCGGCAAGTTTGCCGGATTCAAGCCGGACTGGAAAAAGGCTTACGTGCGGTTGAAGGCCGGCGAGAAGCTGCCGGAGTACGTGAGCAACCTGTAGAAGCAGCTTTTAGCTTCTAGCTCCTAGCTTTGAAATTGCTGGAATCAAGTTAGGGGACAAGAGTTAAGTAACAGAAGTTGGTTTTGAGAAGGATGGGCTAGAAGCTAGCAGCTAGAAGCTAGGAGCTCATCAAGGACAAAGACGATGCCTATCAAGACATACAGACCGATAACGCCGACGCTGCGCTTCCAGACTTCGCTGGTCAACGACGACCTGACGACGGATACGCCGCATAAGCCGCTTCTGGTGGTCAAGCAGCGCACAGGTGGACGCCGCAACACGGGCGACTTGACGATCCGCCACCATGGCGGCGGACATAAGCAGAAATTGCGCCTGATCGACTTCAAGCGCGACAAGTACGGAGTGCCGGGGAAGGTGGCGACGATCGAATACGATCCGAACCGCTCGGCGCGCATCGCCTTGGTGCACTATGCCGACGGCGAAAAGCGCTACATCCTGCAGCCGGTTGGGTTGAAGGTGGGCGCGACAGTGACCTCCGGTCCCGATGCGGACATTCTGATCGGCAACGCGTTGCCGCTCAAGAACATTCCCTCCGGCACCACGGTGCATGCGATTGAGCTGCGGCCGGGCAAGGGGGCGCAGATGGCGCGTTCGGCCGGTGCGCAGGCGCAGTTGGTGGCCAAAGAGGGCGATTATGCGCTGCTCAAGCTGCCTTCCGGCGAGACCCGCAGGGTGCTGGTTGAGTGCCTGGCGACGATCGGCCAGGTAGGCAACACGGACCACGAGAATGTGTCCATCGGCAAGGCGGGACGCAACCGCTGGAAGGGCATCCGCCCGACCAACCGCGGCGTCACCATGAACCCGGTGGATCACCCGCACGGCGGCGGCGAGGGCAAGACCTCGGGTGGCCGTCATCCGGTGACCCCGTGGGGCCAGCCGACGCGCGGATACAAGACGCGCAACAACAAGCGGACTGATGCATTCATTGTCAGCCGCCGGCAGAAGTAGGGGAGAGACCGATGGCACGTTCGACAAAGAAGGGCCCGTTCGTGGATGCGCACCTCACCGTGAAGATCGAGGTGTTGAACCAGGCGAACGACAAGAAGGTAGTGAAGACCTGGTCGCGGCGCTCGACGATCTTTCCGGAGTTTGTGGGCCACACGATCGCCGTACACAACGGCAAGAAGTTTGTTCCGGTGTATGTGACCGAGAACATGGTGGGACACAAGCTGGGTGAGTTCGCGCCGACGCGTACGTTCAAGGGACACACCGGTGGCGGCGGCAAGGCGGCCGAAGCAGGCGCCAAGCCGCGGTAAAGAAAACAGTGATCAGTGGTCAGTGATCAGTGGTCAGTAGAGATTGAGGAAGAGACCAATGGCAGTCGAGATTAAGGAATACCGGGCCGAGGCCAAGTTCCAGCGCGTGTCGCCGCAAAAGGCGCGGCTGGTGCTGGACCTGATCAAGGGCCGGGGGGTTGAAGAGGCGCTGGCGACGGCGGCCTTCACCAAGAAGCGCATCGCCCCGGTGATTCACAAGCTGTTGACCTCGGCGGTGGACAACGCCAAGTACGTTTCCGGCGAGAAGGGCATCGATCTGGACGTGGACAATCTCTACGTCAAGCTGGCCCTGGCCAACGACGGGCCGCGCATGAAGCGCATTCGCCCCGCTCCGATGGGACGGGCCTTCCGCTACCAGCGCCGGCTGACGCACATTGTGCTGTCGGTGGCCGAGCGTGAAGGTTCGAAGCACCTGGCGACCAAGGTCGAAGAAGAGCCGGCGAAGGCTGCGGGCAAGGCAGGTAAGACCCCCAAGGCGGCACCCAAGAAGGCAGCAAAAAAGAGTGAGCCGAAGGCAAGTGCCAAGACGGCTGGAACAACCAAGCAAAAGGCCAGCAAGAAGGCCTAGAGGGTTTGAGAGGAAAAGTATGGGACAGAAAGTCCATCCTTACGGATTCCGGCTGGGAGTGAACAAGCCGTGGCGTTCGCGCTGGTTCTCAGAGCGCGACTATGCGAAGCTCCTGGTCGAGGACGTGAAGCTCAAGGCTGAGCTGCGCGACAAGCTGAAGGCCGCGGGCGTGAGCTCGGTAGAGATCGAACGGCCCGGCAACAAGCTGCGCTTTTTGATCCGCACCGCGCGTCCGGGCATCGTGATCGGCCGCAAGGGCGCGGAGATCGAGAAGCTCAAGACCGAGCTCGGCAAGCGCACCAGCCGCGACGTGTTCATCGACATCATCGAAGTGAACAAGCCGGAGCTGGATGCACAACTGGTCTCGGAGAATATCGCGCTGCAGTTGGAAAAGCGCGTGAGCTTCCGCAGGGCGATGCGCAAGAGCGTGGATTCGGCGCTGCGCTTCGGCTGCAAGGGAATCAAGGTGCGCGTCTCGGGCCGTTTGAACGGCAACGAAATCGCCCGCTCGGAGTGGTATCTGCAGGGGCGTCTGCCGCTGCACACGCTGCGCGCGGACATCGATTACGGGTTTACCGAGGCGCATACGACGTATGGCGTGATCGGCGTGAAGACCTGGATCTATCGCGGCGACATCTACGAGCAGAAGCGCCGTCAGGCGCCGGCGGTAGGCACGTCGGTGTTCTAAAGGCAGGGATCAGGGATCAGGGGTCAGGGATCAGTTCCCGGACGCCGGCCCTGGGACGGTTGGTTTTCGGATTTGTTGTGAGTCGCTGGGCAAGTGAGCCGGGGCGGGAATCGATTCTGATCCCTGAGCCCTGACATCCGACACCTGGTTTTCGAGGTTTTCGTTATGTTGATGCCAAAGAAGGTGAAGTTCCGGAAGCAGCAGAAGGGCAAGCGCAGGGGCAAGGCCTGGCGCGGCTCGTCCTTGTCTTTTGGTGAATACGGATTGAAGGTGCTGGAGTGCGGTTACATCACCGACCGGCAGATTGAGGCCAGCCGTATCGCCATGACCCGTTTCATCAAGCGCGGCGGCAAGATCTGGCTGCGGTTGTTCCCTGACAAGCCGATCACCAAGAAGCCGGCCGAAGTCAGAATGGGCTCGGGCAAGGGCGCGCTGGACCACTGGGTTGCCGTGGTGCGGCCGGGCAAGATCCTCTTCGAGATGGAAGGGGTGGCCCCGGAGATCGCGCAGGAAGCCATGCGGTTGGCATCGAACAAGCTGCCGCTCAGGACCAAGTTCGTGATGCGCCCGGGCGCCGAAAAGATTGTGGCCGCGGCCAAGTAGAAATGCAGCTTTTAGCTGCCAGCCTCTAGCTTCTAGCTCTTCATGTTGAAAAGAAGAGTTAAGTTCAAGCGGGATGAGGCTAGGAGCTAGCAGCTAGAAGCTAGGAGCTAAGAAGATGGAACTCGAGAAGATTCGCAATTTGAGCGACGACGAACTGGTGCACCAGGAGAAGACAACCTCCGAGCAGCTTTTCCGGCTTCGCTTCCAGGTCTCCCTGGGGCAGAACGACGGAGTCAAGAAGCTCCGCCAGATGCGCAAGGAGATTGCCCAGATCAAGACCGTGGCCAAAGAGCGCGAGCTCGGCATCCGCGGCGCGGCCAAGGAACCCCAGGCAGAGACCGTGCCGGCCGCGGTTACCAAAAAGAAGGGAGCACGCTAAATGACGGCGACTTCAGCAGAAGCAGTACAGGCGCCGGCGACGACTGGCGCGCGGCGTAACGAGAAGGTCGGCCAGGTGGTCTCGACCAAGATGCAGAAGACCATTGTGGTCGAAGTCGAGATGCGCAAGGCGCACCCCAAGTACAAGCGCATTGTTCGCTCGACCAAGAAGTTTTACGCTCATGACGAGCAGAGCTCGGCGCGGCTGGGCGATGTGGTGCGCATCCGCGAGACGCGCCCGCTGAGCAAGCTGAAGCGGTGGTCTCTGGAAGAGATTGTGCGCCGGTCAACACTCGGCCAAATTGAAGATGCGGCGCCGAAGACGGAAGTCAAGGCCGCCAGCTAGCGCGAGCGATAAGGAGAAGAACCCATGGCAGTGCAAATGAGAACCATGCTCGCGGTGGCCGACAACTCCGGCGCGCGCAAGCTGCAAGTGATTCTGCCGCTGGGCGGCGGACTCGGCAAGAAGGCTGGTCTCGGTGACATCGTTACCGCGGCGGTCAAGGAGTCTTCGCCGGACGGCACCATCAAGAAGGGCAAGGTCGTGAAGGCGGTCATTGTCCGCACACGCCTGGCGCATCGCCGCAAGGACGGCAGCTATATCCGCTTCGACGAGAATGCGGCCGTAGTGATCGACGACGCGCACGAGCCTGTGGGAACGCGTGTATTCGGGCCGGTGGCCCGCGAACTGCGCGAGAAGAAGTTTTTGAAGATTGTTTCGCTGGCCCCGGAAGTGGTGTAGGAACAGGGGTCAGAGATCAGGGGTCAGGGGTCAGTTTCCGGGATCGTTGACTGCTGAAGAATGGGTAGCTGATTCAGTTCAGCGTTCAACAGAGTTTTCGGGTGTAGGGGCCAAGGTTTTTTCCGACTTGGCAAGGAAGACGGCAGCGGCACAGATTTTCTGATCTCTGACCCCTGATCCCCGACCCCTGTTTTTGGAGAAGAAGATGCCGAGTTTGAATATTCATCGCAACGATACGGTCAAGGTGCTTACGGGCTCCGACCGTGGCAAGACAGGCCGCGTGCTGCGCGTCTTTCCGGACAAGGGCACGGTACTTGTGGAGCACGTGCGTGTGGTCAAGAAGACGGTTTCGAGCAAGCAGGGACAGCGCACCAAGGGCGGCATCGCCGAACAGGAATCGCCCATCACTGTCTCGAATGTGATGCTGGTTTGCCCCAACTGCGGGCCGACCCGCGTGGGCCACAAGCTTGAAGGCGACAGCAAAGTGCGGGTCTGCAAGAAGTGCGGGCAGACGCTGCCGACGAAAAAGTAAGTAGGCAGCTTCTAGCTCCTGGCCTCTAGCTTCTGGCTCAATCATGCTGAAGCGAAGATCAAGGTGGGAGCGGAATGAAGCTACGAGCTAGCAGCTAGAAGCTAGCGGCTGTTTCAGGAACACCTTCCGAAGCGGTACACGGCTGAAAGGCCACTCCGAAGACCGGAAGAAAGAGAGCAAGGAACATGGCAGCAAGGTTGAAAGAGAAGTATCACAAGGAAATCAAGCAGGCTCTTCAAAAGGAGCTGGGTCTCGACAATCCGATGGCGGTGCCTGAGTTGGAGAAGGTGGTCATCAACATGGGTCTGGGGGAGGCCACGCAGAACACCAAGCTGCTGGATCCACTGGTGGGCGACCTGATGGCGATTACCGGGCAAAAGCCGGTGACCACCAAGGCGAAGAAGTCGATTGCGGCCTTCAAGGTGAGGGAAGGCATGTCGATCGGCGCCATGGTGACTTTGCGCAACGAGAAGGCGTACGAGTTTCTGGATCGGCTGATCTCGACGGCGCTGCCACGGGTTCGCGATTTTCGCGGCGTGTCGACCAAGAGTTTTGATGGCCGCGGCAACTACACGCTCGGCCTGCGCGACCAGCTGATCTTCCCGGAGATCGATTACTCCAAGGTGGAGAAGCTGAAGGGAATGAACATCACCATTGTGACCACGGCGAAGGACGACAATTCCGCAAGGGCGCTGCTGAAGCACTTCGGGATGCCGTTCCGTCAGGGCGCGTAAGAACAGCTTCTAGCTGCTAGCTTCTAGCCTTTAGCTTTTTCAAGGTAGAACGAGCAATTGGGGCTAAACAAATTTCAAGCTTGTGTTTGATCGCAGTGCTTCACGGATGCGAAAAACAAGCTAGAAGCTAGAAGCTAGAAGCTGATAGCTGTTTTTAAGAGGGTTTATGGCAACCACTGCAAAACGAGTGAAAGACGCGCGGAAGCCGAAGTTCAGCTGCCGCAAGCACAACCGGTGCCAACTGTGCGGACGGCCGCGCGGGTTTCTGCGCAAGTTCGGCGTCTGCCGCTTGTGTTTCCGTGCGCTCGCGCTCAAGGGTGAAATCCCCGGCGTCGTCAAGTCAAGCTGGTAGCAAGACAGAGATCAGGTTTCAGAGATCAGAGATCGGTTGCTCGCACGAAGGCGAGCGGTTGATGAAAAGCCCAAGGGTTCTTACTGATCTCTGATCTCTGACCCCTGACAACTGTAGTAGACATTCCCGCTGGTTTCCGCATACGGCGGACGAACGGGGAATGAAGGAGAAGGAATGAGTCTGACCGACCCAGTAGCAGATTTTCTGGCGCGCATCCGGAACGCAATCCGGGCTCGCCATCAGAAGCTGGACGTTCCAGCTTCGAAGCTGAAGGCCGAGATTGCCCGCATCCTCAAGGAGGAGGGGTACATCTCGAACTACAAGACCCAGGAAGAGGAAGGCAAGCAGGTTCTCCGCGTGTACCTGAAGTACGGCGGAACCGAAGCAGCCATCCGCGACCTGGCGCGCATCTCGCGTCCCGGCTGCCGCGTTTACATCGGCCACGACGAAATCAAGCGCGTCCAGGGCGGTCTTGGCATTTCCATTATGACCACCCCCAAGGGCGTCATGACCGGCCGCCAGGCGCGCCGCGAAGGCGTAGGCGGCGAGCTGTTGTGCGAAGTGTGGTAACCGCAGGTTTCAGGGATCAGGTTTCAGGGATCAGTGACAAACTGCCCGCTGAATAGAAGTCGTAACCGAACCCTGATCTCTGATCCCTGACCCCTGTTACGGGCTGCAGTGGAACGAACGAGCTAGACGCTCTTTCGGGACTCGCAAGCCACACAAGAAGGATTGATCGATGTCGCGTATTGGAAAAAAGCTCATCCCGCTGCCCGCGGGCGTCAAGTACACAGTTGAGGGCAACACCGTTCTGGTTGAGGGGCCCAAGGGCAAGGTTTCGGCGCTGATCGCCGAGGGCATTTCGCTTGAGACCAAGGACGGGGTCCTGCATGTGAATCGGGATACCGAAAAGCATGCCGCGGTGCACGGACTGACGCGCGCGCTGGTGTTCAACGCGGTGCAGGGTGTAACCGCCGGCTGGAAGAAGGAACTTGATATCGTCGGCATCGGCTATCGCGCCGAGCTGAAGGGCAAGGGCACGGTAGTGTTTACGCTGGGCTATTCGCATCCGATCGAGTTTCCGCTGCCTACGGGCATTGAAGCGACGGTCGATCCGAAGCAGACGCACCTTGTCATCTCCGGCATCGACCGGCAGAAGGTGGGCCAGGTGGCGGCGGACATGCGTTCGCTGCGCAAGCCCGATCCATACAAGAACAAGGGCGTGCGCTACTCGGACGAGAAGCTGAAGAAGAAGGCCGGCAAGACAGGATCGAAGTAAGAAGCAGATGACAGGTTACAGATGACAGTAGGTAACAGAAACTGAAATCCGTCATCTGCAATCTGTAACCTGAATATCAACCGAACGGCGCCGCAGGGCGGCTCCGCTGATAGGAACGAGAGACCATGATTACGCAGACCAAGAGAAACACAATTCGCCAGCGCATTCACGATCGCATCCGCCGCAAGTTGTCGGGAACCGGGGTGCGGCCACGGCTGAACGTCTACCGCTCGCTGAACCACATCTACGCGCAGGTGATCGACGACCAGACCGGGACGACACTGGTTTCAGCGTCCTCCATCAAGCTGAAGACCGGTGGCAACGTGGCCGCGGCCAAAGAGATCGGCAAGGAAGTTGCCGAGAGGGCTGTCGAGAAGGGCATCAAGAAGGTGGTCTTCGATCGTGGCGGCTACCTCTATCACGGTCGGATCAAGGCGCTGGCCGATGCCGCGCGCGAAGCGGGCCTGGAGTTCTAAAAGCAGTAGTCAGTTCTCAGTGGTCAGTGATCAGTTTATTCATGCCGGATTTGCCTGAGTTCTGATAACTGACAACTGACAACCGAGAACTGGAAAACGAGAGAACAATGACGATCTTGAAGAAGAAACTCGATGCCAACCAGTACAACCTGAAGGATCAGGTGGTGGCCATCAATCGCGTGACCAAGGTGGTAAAGGGCGGCAAGAACATGTCGTTTGCCGCGCTGGTGGTGGTGGGCGACGCCTCTGCCGGGGTGGTTGGTCACGGTTCGGGCAAGGCCAAGGAAGTTCCCCAGGCGATTCGCAAGGGAATTGAAGCGGCCAAGAAGAACCTGTACCGCATCAACCTCACCGAGACCACGATTCCTCACCTGGTGCTGGGCCGTTTCGGTTCCGGCCAGGTGCTGCTGAAGCCGGCCCCCGAGGGCACCGGTGTGATCGCCGGCGGCGCAGTGCGCGCGGTGATGACCTCGGTCGGCGTGCAGAACGTGCTGACCAAGAGCCTGGGCTCGCCCAACCCACACAATGTCGTCAAGGCCACCTTCGACGCACTGATTCAGTTGCGCGACCGGGCTGAAGTGGCGGCTTTGCGCGGCAAGTCCGTGGAGGAGATGTAAACCATGGCGGAAACCAAGAAAATTCTCATTCAGTACTACCGCTCGAAGAACTCGACGCCCGCCAAGCACAAGGCGGTGGTCAAGGGTCTTGGCTTTACACGGCTCAACCAGATCGTCGAGCGCGTGGACAACGAATCGATTCGCGGCATGGTCAAGGTCATTCCGCACCTGGTTCGGATCGTAGAGAACTAGCGATCAGGGATCAGGGATCAGGGATCAGTTGAAGCAGCCGGAACAGGCAGAACCAAACTGACCCCCGATCTCTGATCCCGGTATAACAAACGCGAGTCGGCGGGGATCAACCCTGTCCGGCGCTACAGCGAGGAAATCATGGCAAAGAATTTATCGAATTTGCGCGCGCCCAAGAAGGCAAACACCGGGCGCAAGCGCGTGGGCCGGGGCATGGGATCCGGCATGGGCAAGACCTCTACCCGCGGCCACAAGGGCCAGGGTTCGCGTACCGGCACCAGCCTGATGCGCGGTTTTGAGGGCGGCCAGATGCCGTTGCACCGCCGGCTTCCGAAGCGCGGTTTCACCAACATCTTCCGCACCGAATACACCGTTGTGAACCTGGACCGGATTGCCGAGCACGTTGAAGGTCTCTCGATCACCGAGATCGCCCTGGACCATTACAAGAAGCTTGGCCTGGCCTCAAGCAAGAAGGCGCTGATCAAGGTTCTTGGTTCCGGCGAACTCACAACCGCCATCACCATTCATGCCCACAAGTTTTCGAAATCGGCCATCGAGAAGATCGAAAAGGCCGGTGGCAAGGCTGTGGTTGCGGGTGGTCCGGCAAAGGACGCTCCGGCAGCGGCGTAGGGACATTGATTTTGGATTCCCAGGTCCCGGAAGCGAGATCTGGGAATCCGAAACGCACGCCGAAGCCGAAAAGCGGGTCCCCTTCGACTACGCTCAGGGCAGGCTTTCCACTTCCTCCGGTCGCTCAGGATGGCAAGGATTTTACTCGACGCAACAGATGTGATCTTCCGCATAGACTGCATTCCGGGACTCTCGTAGACTCTCTTCGAATCCGGAAATGCTCTAAGATGGTGAAGTCAAAGATACCGGCGGCAAATGCCCCGAAGCGGATAAACCAACATGTTTGAGAAGTTCGCCAATATTTTCCGGATTCCCGACCTGCGCAAGCGGGTGCTGTTTACCCTGGCCATTCTGGCCGTCTACCGCCTTGGCTCGCATATCCCGACGCCGGGCGTCAACGGCCACCAGCTCGAGCTGCTGTTCAACCAGCAGAGCGGCTCGGCCCTGGGCATGATGGATCTGTTTGGCGGCGGCAGCCTGCGCCGCATGACCGTGTTTGCTCTCGGCATCATGCCGTACATCACGGCGTCCATCATCTTTCAGTTGCTCACCGTCGTCTATGAGCCGTTGGCGCGCATCCAGAAAGAAGGCGAGCTGGGGCGCCGCAAGATTACGCAGTGGACGCGCTATTTGACCGTCATTCTGGGCGCCCTGCAGTCCATCGGCATCGCGGCTATCCTCACGCGCCAGCCCGGCCTGGTGCTGAATCCCGGAATTTCGTTCACGCTGATGACCATGCTGACACTCACCACGGGCACGGCATTCATCATGTGGCTGGGCGAACAGATTACCGATCGCGGCATCGGCAACGGCATGAGCCTGTTGATCTTCACCGGCATTGTGGCCGGCCTGCCCCGCGGCGTGGCCGAATTGTGGTCGAAAATCCAGACCAACGCGTGGGGATCGCTAACCGCGCTCGTGGTGCTGATCGTGGTTGCGGCCATGGCGGCCGTGGTGGCCTTCATCGTGTACGTGGAGCGCAGCGAACGGCGCATTCCCATCCAGAGCGCGCGGCGTATTGTCGGCCGGCGCATGATGGGCGGGCAATCCAGCCATCTGCCGCTCAAGGTGAACTCCGGCGGCGTGATGCCGGTCATCTTTGCCAGCTCCATCCTGTCGGCGCCGATGTTGTTTGCGCAGGTCGACTGGGTCCAGAACAACCGCTTCCTCCAGCCCGTCATTCAGGCGCTTGCGCCCGGCTACCCGTGGTACGTGCTGCTGAATATGCTGGGGATCATCTTCTTCGCCTACTTCTACATTTCCATCGTGATGAAGCCAGACGATATCGCCGATAACTTCCGCAAGTCGGGCTCGTTCATTCCCGGAATCCGTCCTGGCAAGCGTACTTCGGACTTCATCAACGACATTCTCACCCGCCTTACGCTGGTGGGAGCAATTTATCTGATTTTGATCACGCTGGTGCCCACCTTCATGATTTCGGGCATCCGGTTTGACAAGCTGTTCCTGATTGGCCGGTTCTTCGAGTCATTGCCGACCTGGACAACACATGGTATGGGGGTCAACTTCTACTTTGGCGGCACTTCACTGTTGATTGTGGTGGGTGTGGCCATGGATACGGTTAACCAGATCGAATCGCAGCTGATCATGCGTCACTATGACGGCTTTTCCCCTCGTTCCGGTCGCATACGCGGAAGGAAAACCTGGTAATGTCCTCGATTATGACTGCTCTTGAAACAGGCCGGGAAACGGGTCCTTTAACCGTTCCCGGCCCGATTCTTTTGCTGGGTGCTCCAGGGTCGGGCAAGGGAACGCAGGCCAAGGAACTTGTGAAACTGTGGGGGATACCTCAGATTTCCACTGGCGATCTTTTGCGCGCCAACGTGGCATCGGGCACGCCTCTGGGCAAGGAAGCCAAAGAGATCATGGGGCGGGGCCAACTGGTCCCCGACTCAATGGTCAACGAGATGGTCGCCATCCGGCTCAAGCAGCGGGATACCGCCAGGGGTTACATCCTCGACGGCTTTCCCCGCACTCTGCCGCAGGCGAGCTGGCTCGACGGCCGGCTGAGCCACGAAGAGAAGGTGCTGCCGGTGATTGCCGTCAGCATTCAGGTGGACTATAATCAATTACTGCGCCGGATTACCGGGCGCAGGAACTGTCCTGTCTGCCAGACCATCTATAACATCTACGTGAATCCGCCGAAACGGAGTGGATTTTGCGATGTTGAGGGTGCGGCACTGGTCCAGCGAGCCGATGACACGGAGACGGTCTTCCATGAGCGCATGCGCGCTTATTCAGCGTTGACCGCGCCGGTGATCGAGCACTACCGGGATCTGGGACGTTTTGCGGAAGTGGATGGAGACCGGCCCATCAGTACCATTGCGGCCGGAATAGTTGCCGCCGTCGAGCGGTTACGCAAGTAGCGTAGCCGAACGGCGGGTTTGTGCGTGAGGAACGAGGGATCAGGTTTCAGGGATCGGGGATCAGAAGTTGCCGACATCGGCTAAGCCTGACACCTGACACCTGAAACCTGACCACTGAAAGCTGGTTTTGTGGCTGTCGTACTGAAGTCGTCCCAGGAGATCGAGAAGATGCGCCGCGCGGGCCAGATTGTCCGCGAAGTGCTTGAGTTGGTGCGTGGGCTGGTCAAGCCGGGCGCCACGACCCTCGATCTTGAAAAAGCCGCCGAAGCGCGGTTGAAGGAACTGGGCGTGAAGGCAGCATTCAAGGGCTACCACGGGTTTCCGTGCGTGCTGTGCACCTCAGTCAACAGCGAGGTGGTGCACGGCATCCCGTCGTCCAAGCGGGTCTTGAAAGACGGAGACATTGTTTCGGTTGATTTCGGCGTGGTGGTCGATGGCTACTACGGCGATGCGGCCATTACCGTGCCGGTGGGCGAAAAGATCGATGCCACCACCGCGCGGCTGCTGGAAGTCACGGAGCGTTCTCTCCACGCGGGCATCGCGGCCGTCAAGCCGGGAGCCACGCTGGGCGATGTGGGCGCGGCAGTGCAGGGAGTGGTGGAAGCCGAGGGATTCAGCGTGGTGCGGGATTTTGTCGGCCACGGAATCGGCGTTCACATGCATGAAGATCCGCAGGTACCGAACTTCGGCCAGGCGGGTCGCGGCATGAAGCTGAAGACGGGGATGGTGATCGCCATAGAGCCCATGGTGAATGCCGGCAAGCCGGACGTTCAGGTGTTGGGCGACGGATGGACGGCGGTTGCCAAAGACGGAAGCATGAGCGCTCATTTTGAGCACACGGTGGCGGTCACCGCGACCGGAGCGAGAATATTGACTGAGTAGTGTGCTCAGTCCAAAACCAGAAAGGCGCGGGAGCGCCGGAATTGGATGCAGTTTGTCGAAGGAAGACGCGATTGAGGTAATGGCGGTGGTCACGGAGACCCTGCCCAACGCCATGTTCAAGGTCAAACTCGAGAACAATCACGAGGTGTTGACCCATGTTTCCGGAAGGATGCGCAAGAACTTCATCCGCATTCTGCCCGGCGACCGCGTGGCCGTGGAGTTGAGTCCCTACGACCTGAATCGCGGGCGCATCGTTTACAGGTACAAATGACAGATTTCAGCGGGCAGATGACAGGTGACAGTAAAAGCCCGAGGGCTTCTATCTGACAGCTGAGCTTGGTTTTTTCTGAAGGAAGGGCGTTACACAATGAAGGTCCGTGCATCAGTGAAGAAGATTTGCGTGAAGTGCAAGGTCATCACCCGCAAGGGAGTGGTCAGGGTGATCTGCGAGAACGCAAAGCACAAACAGCGCCAGGGCTAGTTAGGACTGGCATACAGCGGAATCTCCGAAGCAGTTGTAAGTTGTAAGTGGTCAGTTATCAGTAAGAAGCACGAGCAGGCAACTGAAAACTTACAGCTGAAAACCGACAACTGTGCAGAGGCTAGTTAGCTTGAGTCAAGGCTTGCGATGAACCTCTGGAGACAAACCGCAACCACCGTGCGAACCGGCCGAGGCCGGGGGCACACAACACGAGAGGGAACAGGGAACAGGGAACAGGGATCAGTAGAAGCGGCTTTCGAGAGCGGAAAGTACTGACCCCTGAAACCTGACCCCTGAAACCTGAACAGCAAAGGAATCAGAATGGCACGTATTGCTGGCGTCGATCTGCCCCGCAACAAGCAGGCTCGGATCGCGCTCACATACATCTACGGCATCGGTGATCCCCGAGCCGCCAAGATTCTGGAGAAGGCGAATGTAGATCCCTTCAAGAAGGTCCAGGATTTGGGCGAGGACGAGGTCAACCGGATCCGCCAGGTGATCGAGGACGAAGGGAACGTCGAAGGCGACCTGCGCAAGGACACTTCGATGCACATCAAGCGCCTCATCGACATCCAAAGCTACCGCGGCAACCGTCATCGTCGGTCGCTGCCGGTGCGCGGACAGCGTACACACACCAACGCCCGCACCCGCAAGGGGCCGCGCAAGGGCACTGTGGCCGGCAAAAAGAAAGCGACGGGTAAAACCTAATGGCGAAGCCAGAGCAGAAAGCCGGAGCCGGCAAGGCCGCGAAGAACAAGAAGTTCAAAAAGCGCGAGCGCAAGAATGTGCCGTTCGGCATTGCGCACATTCAGGCCACCTTCAACAACACCATCGTCACCATCACCGACCAGGTGGGCAACACGCTGAGCTGGAAGAGCTCGGGCTCGCTGGGCTTCCGTGGTTCGCGCAAGGGCACGCCGTTCGCGGCGCAGCAGGCTGCGTCGAACGCGGCCAGCATGGCCCGCGATCATGGTATGCGCGCGGTCGATGTCAGGGTCGCCGGTCCGGGTTCGGGCCGCGAGTCCGCCATCCGCGCACTGGCTGCGGCGGGCATCGAAGTCCGCTCCATCCGCGACGTGACCCCGGTGCCGCACAACGGCTGCCGTCCGCCGAAGAGACGCAGGGTCTAAGAAGCAGGGATCAGGGTTCAGTGTTCAGGGGTCAGATAAGGTTTGCAAATACCGGCTGATTCCAATAACTCCGAATTCCGATCCTGACAACGGGAACGAGGGAAGGGAGGCAGGGACAGTCGAATCCGCCGAGTGCGCGGTTTTCAACTGATCCCCGACCCCTGATCTCTGACCCCTAATTTGGGCCGGGACGAAGTCCCACCAGGACGTAAACCGGCCGTCATCCGAAGTCAGGAGAAGAAATGGCTCGTTATACCGGAGCAGTCTGCCGCCTTTGCCGTCGCGAAGGCACCAAGCTTTTTTTGAAGGGCACCAAATGTTTGTCTGACCGCTGCCCGCTGGAGAAGCGTAACTTTGCTCCCGGCCAGCACGGCAAAGACCGCAAGGCCAAGATCGTGGGCTACGGCCTGCAACTGCACGAAAAGCAGAAGGCCAAGCGTATGTATTTCACCCTGGAAGGCCAGTTCCGCGAGTACTACGAAAAGGCCAATCGCGCCGCCGGCGTCACCGGCGAACTGCTCATCCAGCAGTTGGAGCGCCGTCTGGACAACGTGGCATTCCGCCTGGGTTTTGCCATCTCGCGCCGTCAGGCCCGGCAGGTGGTTCGCCACGGCCACGTCACGGTCAACGGACGCAAGGTCAACATTCCCTCTTACCAGGTGAACGCGGGCGACGAAATCGCCATCCGCGAGAGCGCCAAGAAGCTGCTGATCGTTGAGCAGGGCGCGCAGTACGCCGCGCAGAACCCGGTTCCGGCATGGCTCGAAGTCAGCTTCGAGAACTTTTCCGGCCGCGTGCTGTCGCTACCCAAGCGCAAGGACGTCAACCTGCCGATCAACGAACAGCTGATCGTCGAACTGTACTCGAAGTAACAGGGATCAGGGGTCAGGGATCGGGGGTCAGTTTTGCAGACCCCTGCAAATATCTCCGGCTCCTGGTTCTGAATGTACTGCAGGGCTTTAGAGTTGAGGGACAAGTTGGTACTGCAGAAAGTGGCGCAGTCCGACTGATCCCTGATCCCTGATCCCTGAACCCTAACCAGAAGGAGAACTTGCGCGGCCGCCGCAAAATGCATCGCGACGTACATGCCGCGCGGGAAAAGAGACGAACCTATGTTGTGGAGAGGATTTCAAAAACCGAAGCGCCTGGCAGTCGATGCCGAGACGCTGACGGACATATTCGGGAAGTTCAGCGCACAGCCCTTTGAGCGCGGCTTCGGCACCACGATCGGCAACGCCCTGCGCCGCACCCTTTTGAGTTCGATTGAAGGCGCCGCAGTTACCGCCATTCGCATTGAGGGCGTGCTGCACGAGTTCCAGTCCATCGGCGGCGTGGTTGAAGACGCAACCGACATCATCCTGAACCTCAAGCAGGTTCCCTTCAAGCTCGCTGGCGAAGGTCCCAAGGCGCTCTACCTGCGCGCCGACCAGCCCGGCGTGGTCACCTCCGGCATGATTGAAGCCGACGGCGACGTGGAGATCCTGGACAAGAACGTCTACCTGGCCACTCTCTCTGAGGGCGGCAAGCTGGACATGGAGATGCGCCTCAAGAAGGGCCGCGGCTACATCTCTGCCGATAAGAACTTTGACGCCGACCTGGGCCTGGGCTTCATTCCCGTGGATTCGGTCCACTCGCCGGTGCGCCGCGTCAATTATGTCGTCGAAGCGGCTCGTCTGGGACAGATCACGGACTACGACAAGCTCACGCTTGAAGTGTGGACCAACGGTGCCGTGCTGCCCGCCGACGCCGTCGGCCTGGCCGCCAAGCTGCTCAAGGACCACATGAATATCTTCATCAACTTCGAGGAGGAAATCGAAGCCGAAGCGCGTGGCGAAGAAGGCCGCACGCTGCTGCGCAACGACAACCTCAACCGGAGCGTGGAAGAGCTGGAGCTTTCGGTACGCAGCTACAACTGCCTCAAGAATGCCAACATTCAGTCCATCGGCGAGCTGGTGCAGAAGACCGAAGCCGAGATGCTGAAGACCAAGAACTTCGGCCGCAAGAGTCTGAACGAGATCAAGGAAATCCTCGCGCAGATGGGTCTCTCGCTGGGCATGAAGATCGACGAGCACGGCAACGCGGTTCCCGGGCCGACAAGCATTCCGCCCGCAACAGCACTGGCCGCCAGCTACAGCCACTACGACGACGAAGACGAGCCTTTGGATTCGGTGGAGATTCAGTTGCCCACCGAGACGGAAAACTTTTAGAGGCAGTGGTCAGGTGTCAGGGCTCAGGGATCAGTTGATGAATAGGCTGACCGGAGTTTCTTACTGACCCCTGACCCCTGATCCCTGACACCTATTACCGAAAGAGAGTAACACCCATGCGCCATCGCAATGCAGGATTCAAGCTCGGACGCAATACCAGCCATCGCCGCGCGCTGCTGCGCAACCTGGTTACTTCCGTCCTCATCGAAGACCGGGTGCAGACCACCGTGGCCAAGGCCAAGGCAGTTCGTCCTCTGGTTGAAAAGATGATCACCCTCGGCAAAAAGGGCGATCTTCATTCACGCCGTCAGGCCCATTCCTTTCTCATGACCGACGCGTCGGTTACCCGCCTGTTTGAAGTCGTAGCCCCTCGCTACGGCGATCGCCAGGGAGGCTACCTGCGCATTGTGCGCGCCGGCTTCCGCCAGGGCGACGGCGGCGAGAAAGCATTCATTGAACTGCTGGGCGCCGAGAAGCAACTGGACGCCAAGCGCCAGAAGCGCGACGAAGTGAAAGCCAAGAAGCGCGAAGAGCTCGAAAAGCAACTGGAAGAACAGAAGAAAGAGGACAGCAAAGAGGACGCCGCTTAGGATCTCACTTCCTGGCAGCCTTGCCGCTGTTCTTTTCTCTTAGCTGAATCTGCCATGGCGCACCCATCGGCAGCCCGCACGGGCACTTGCATCCGCAAGCGCCCGTGTTTTTTGCGAGCTTTCGGCAAGCGTGCATGAAGTCACTACATTGACAGTCTTGCCAAATGAGAAGAAGAGCATTGTCGCAAAGCGTCTGTAAAACAGGACCGCCCATCAGAGCTAGAATCGCCGGACTAGGGCCTGTTAACACTACTGGGGTGGACGGCGTTGCGGATGAAAATCGGGCCAGACGAGGCGGAGGACGAAGGCTTAGGCTATTCCCAGGCTAGGACGACAACGAAGTATGGCCCGATTT
>Ga0302146_10000064_pt1 | contig 63648 bp, 62 predicted proteins | sample I_Bog_E3_1_FD_193578 | JGI IMG/M metagenome (GOLD analysis project Ga0302146, IMG submission 193578) | Peat permafrost microbial communities from Stordalen Mire near Abisko, Sweden - I_Bog_E3_3 | ecosystem: Environmental > Terrestrial > Soil > Wetlands > Peat | place: Sweden: Abisko, Stordalen...
TCCAGGTCTCATTGCCACATTCGAACCATCGGCCCTGCAACGGACTGATGTCCCACCCGTGTGCGAGGACATCCACCAGGTTGATTCCGGCAGCCGTTTCGGCTTCGAAATCTCCGAAAGACAGATGACACACTCTGGTGCGGTCCGTCAAGGCCCAGGCCCGTTGAGCTGTTATCACGGCCGCACGGAGCGAATCCGCCGGATCGCTTCCGATGAGGTCGCCCTGCGGCAGCTCCGGTCTGTCCGACTCGCCTGACGCGAACCGGGCAATCCTCAGCGTGACCGCGATTGAGTGGTTGAGTACGTCACAGCATGTCCACCCCGGACATTTCGACAGTCCTGAGAGGTCGGGTTGCCGAACCGACAAGCACCGTCTGAGCCTCCAACGACCCAAGCAGCGCTTCGATCGCATCCATGGGCTCAACCCTTCACGAAGCGGAGTCGATGGGCTTGGCGTTCCCATTCGCTCGCGGCCCAGAACGCAGGCGCCAGCGGCTCGGTCTTGACGACAATGGCCTGCATGCGGACCGCTCCCACTGCCGATAGCTGGAATTCAGCCGCCCGGGGCAGCGCGGTCCCGAGTCCGAGACGGCGATGCGATGGTGCAACGACCAATCGATGGATGGATCCGCGCCACCCGTCACAGCCCGCCACGACCGTTCCGACCAACTGGTGGTCGTCCACAGCGACGATCAGCGCCAGTGGGTCGTGTGCAATGAGCTTGCCCAGGTGCTCGGCGCTGTCGGTATGAGTGGGCTCGCCTTCGGCCGTTGTCCACAACGACAGCACGGACTCGATGTCTGAGCGTTGGCCTGTTCGTGCTCCACGTCATTGGCAGATGCTACGACCGCCGCCGGCGAGCTTCTTGAGTGCCATGACTATCCCCATGTCCCGAACCGTCCCAGCTACCCGGCGGTCGGGGCCACCCAAACATCTTCTAGAGAACAAACGGCAGCAGCATCTTGGTCGAGCGCTTGTACGCGGGGTAGGTGTCCGGAAACTGTGCAGTCAAGTAACGCTCCTCGACCGTCGCGCTATAGAAGAAGTAGATCCCGGCCAGCCCCACGGCGGTCAGCCAGAACCAGCCCAGAGCCACTGCTGTTCCGACGCCGGCGATCAAGATGCCCGAATAGATCGGATGTCGAACCAGATGATACGGACCGCTGGTTACAAGTTCAGGTTCCTCTTTCCTGGTCATCGGAGTGCCCCAGTTACGCCCGATATGCACACGGGCCCAGATCGCGAAGGCCAGTCCGAGGAAGAGTAGGAAAAGACCCAGACCCGCACGCCACGCATGATCCGTATTGTGACCATTGCCCCGAAAGACGCCCACGCGGAGCAAGACGATTGCGATCAGGACGATCACCACCCTGCTTCCGAGGTAGCGAGACCAGGGAACCTGGCCCCTCTTCGTGGAAAAGGCTGCCACTAGCCAATACAGCCAAAACGCCGCCCAAACGACCGCAAAGACGATCTGGACGGCGTGCATGAATCCACAGATTGCCACAAGACTCGTGTGTCGGGGAATGCGCACAGATCCGAACGGGGCCAGTTCTGATCGATAATTCACTCGCGCGTTGGGGCACCCTCGGACGCCTAATCGGTAGGGATGATCCATCCGCAGAATCCTCTGCGCCGGACTGACCGAGCCATTTCGATTGCTCGCGACGAGCAGGCATCTGCCCGTCCAGAGCTGGAGAAGTCCGTGACCCAGCCGATTTGGGCGGTCTGGAACCAACGATCCAACTCGGCCGCAGGAGCGGCGGATATCCTCCGCGCGTCGGCGGTGCCGTTGACGACCAATGGGTGGTTCCGGCTCGGCTAATTGTCCCCCGAAGAACGACGCAGGTACGCGCGTAGACGGACATCCTCGCCAGCGTCCAACGCGTTGAGCAACGCCCCCAGCGCTGAGAACGCAGCCCCCCCGAGCTCGGCCCGCAGCTCATCCTCAATCGACCGGGCCGCCAGACGCTGGTGCTCCAGGTAGTCGATTCCGCGGGGAGTTAGGACAACGGACTTCTCCCGCTTGCTGGTCATCGAGTCGACCACCGCCACGTAGCCACTATCACGGAGGTGTGCAACGACCTTGCTGGCTCCCTGTCGGGTGATGCCGAGTTCTCGTCCGATGCCCGAGATAGTTGATCCCGCCTCACGCGAGCACATACGCAACACCCGGCCGTCGGGAAACCTGCGCTCCCCGAACCCCATCTCGGACATGGCACCGTCCATCCGAAGCTGGTAGCCGAGCCAGGCACGGCGGAGCGCGGCTCCGAGGCCGAGCGATGTCGACGGAACGCCTGATGTCTCGGCGTCGGGGACCACGACAGGCAATGTTAGCAAACTGTGAACTTAGTTGACAGTTCCCTCAGGCCGCCCGATACTTCGAGGATGCTGTTCGCGGGCACCACGATTCAACGGGTAGTGCTGCGCCGATTTAGCCGGTCTGGAGACGCCGACTTCACGCCACGACACCGCCACGGCCTCGCGGTCTCATCCGCCTTTGGCTTAGCGATCCTGGGGTTCGTGGGTTTGCCGTTGACTGGCTCGGCGACGGCGACCATCACCAGCGGGCTCGGTGCGTCGTACGCCGTTGCGGCGCAGCGCCAGCCGTTGACCACCAACACGAATTCCCCAGTGGCACACGACACCGAGACCGAGGCACTCGTGGCCCACTGGGGACGCCTTTTCGCGGCAACGGGCCAGTGGGAGTATCCCGGTCCTTCGGCGTTCGGACAGGTCCTGATCAAGAAGTCGAAGACCAGTCCGTGGTCGGTCTTCGAGCAGACGCAGTCCCTTCGGGTCCAGGCGTTGTACTCCTTTCCGATCCCGAGTGATCAGGGGCTCGGGCCGAGCCATTCCCTCCTTGTCACCCAGGCCATCGTCGCGGGGCGCTCGAGGATCCAGTGGTTGCTCGACGGCGCCAACTCCTTCTCCCTCCGCAATTCGTACGTTCTCCCGGCGGGCGCCGACATCCGTGCGTTCGGGGCGCACCAGGCGGGCGGGGTCTGGTCCGTCTACGCCGGGGTCCGGCCGACGGGAGTCCTCCAAGGAGTCTGGTCACCAGCTCGTCACACCCTGGTGTTCAGTCCCCAGCCCGAGCTCACCGTGGCACCACCTGGTTCGCCGGGCGCGACGCAGAAGGACACGGGCTTCGCCGACTGTGCCGGAGCTCTGTACTCCACCATCAACACCACGCTCTATCGGCGCAACGATGGCGCGCTACCCCCCGGCATCCCTCGCTGGGTCCCGGTGTACCGAGCCCCACCGGTCGGGCCGCATAACAGCGGGCTGCGGGGCATCACGTGCCTCCTCCACAATGGATCGCCATCGCTCCTTCTCTCGACGGAGGGCAACGGCAACGTGTACCGGTTCGACGATCCCCCGCGGGGCCAGCTCGACACCACGGCGCAGCCGATGCCGGGTTCGGTCGCCGACGGCCTGGTACAGACGCTCGAGTTCCAACCCATCCCCGCCGTTCGTCAGATGCTGGCCACTCAGGGAACGAGCATCCCGGCAACAGGGAGGCGTTCGATCGTCTACGTGATCGCTGCCTACAACAACGGCGACTTCCAGACCATGAAGATTGGAGGAGTCGATCGCCAGGTGTTCGGGTTCGAGTGGGGCTACCAGGGGGTCTGCCCAACGACACAGAAGTGTGGTCCCATCGCCTCGGGCGCGGTGCACTTCAACGCCAGCGCCTGCTTCGCGGTTCGGACCGATCAGGGGCAATCGCCGACCTATGCATTGCGCTGCCTCAGCGGACCAACACTGACGCCATCGGCGACGGTGTCCAAGCCGATCCGTTCAGGCCAGGCCTTCGTGTCCATCCGAAGCATCATGCCCTCACCGTTCAGAGACGGGCGGATCTATTACGGCGGTTATGACTGCAATTTCTACCCCGCCGACGACACGGCGTGGGTCGCGTCGTCGACACTCCGTTCCCTCCGCCTCTCCGTCTCGCCGAAAGGAAGATCCTCATGACCCGAAGTGTGAGATTCCCACGACGTGGCGCCGCCGCCATCGCTTCGGGCAGCGTCGTTGTCCTAGCGCTCGCGCTCAGCGCTTGCAGCAGCTCGCCCTCGCAGCCGGCCGCCTCCCCCGAACGGGTGACCGGCGGGCCGACGGGCCACTACGTCGTTGCATCCGGCATCCACAAGATCAAGCACATCATCGTCATCGAACAGGAGAACCGCTCCTTCGACAGCTACTTCGGGACGTACCCGGGTGCCGACGGCATCCCCGTGCAGAACGGACAACCTTCCGTGTGCGTACCCGTTCCGGCCGGTGGATGCCAGGCGCCCTACCACGACACGGCCGACGTCAATGGCGGTGGCCCGCACGGCGAGCACAATGCGAAGCTCGACGTCAACGGGGGAAAGATGGACGGGTTCATCACCGAGGCCACGAGCGGCAAAAAGGGGTGCGGCGCCAACGTCAACACTGTCGACAACCCGGAATGCTCCAATTCTGCGACACCCGACGTAATGGGCTACCACACGTCGGCGGAGATCCCGAACTACTGGACCTACGCCAAGGACTTCACGCTGGACGATCACATGTTCGAGCCGGTCGCATCATGGTCGTTGCCCGACCACCTCTACCTGGTCTCAGGCTGGTCAGCCGTCTGCTCGAGCCCGGCCCCGTCGAGCTGCAAGAACGAGATCCGCGGCCCCTACACGCCGGCCCAGATGCAGAAGTACGTGGACCAGGCCATTGACACCGGCACGGCCGATGTCACCAACGCCTGGACCGACATCACGTGGCTCCTCCACAACAAGCACGTCTCGTGGGCCTACTACGTGCAGACCGGGGAGCAGCCCGACTGCGAGAATGATTCGGCGGTGGCCTGTCCACCCGTATCGCAGAGCTACCTGACCCCCGGCATCTGGAACCCGCTGCCCGTCTTCGAGGATGTGCAGAAGGACCACCAGATCCGCAACATCCAGCCGCTGAATAACTACTTCTCCGAGGCCAAGCAGGGAAACTTGCCCTCGGTCATGTGGGTCACCCCGTCCCAGGCCAACAGCGAGCACCCGCCCGCCAGCGTCCACCAGGGCCAGGCCTACGTCACCGCTGTCATCAACGCGGCAATGAAGAGCCCCGACTGGGACTCGACCGCCATCTTCTTACAATGGGATGACTGGGGCGGCTTCTACGACAACGTCGTGCCGCCCCCAGTCGACCAGAACGGGTACGGGCTGCGGGTCCCGGCATTGGTGATCTCGCCCTACGCCAAGACTGGGTACATCGACCACCAGACCCTCTCGAGCGACGCCTACCTCAAGTTCATAGAGGACGATTTCCTGGGAGGGTCCAGGCTCAATCCCAAGACCGATGGGCGACCCGACCCACGGCCCGACGTCCGCGAGGACGAGAAAATCCTGGGCAACATGGTCAACGATTTTGACTTCAACCAGACGCCACGGGCCCCGGTCCTGCTCCCGACCAACCCCCCGACGGTCTCGCCGAGCATCCCGACCTATTTCAATGGCATGGGCCCGTGCGTCGGCTGCACGGCGACACCACCTAGTACTTGAGGGCCATGCATGCCCGATGGGGCCGGACCTAGTGGGAATCCGCCAGAGTGGTGTGCGGGGGATCACTCGTGCCTGCTTCGTTCGGGGCGCATGCAACTTTCGCCAGCACTCATGACGTCGAGCGCTCCAACCTTGGTGAAGCCCGCTACCTCGACTGGCCACACCGGCCTTGGCAACAAGAGGATCTGGACTCCGCTGATGCTCTCCTCCGGCAGGGGTTCGAACATATAGTCCCATCTCTTCTGAAGCCCTGAACCGGAGAGCCCCAGAATGACGAATTGGAACAAGCTCTACCTAGTAGCCCAGGAATAACCCCAGGTCAGTGGCCTGCATGGGGTTCGAACATAGTCCCACCGATGATGCGAGAACTACAACGTTTTCCCTGGTAGATAGCGATTTCCGGCTTCCGTCCGCCTGTCGAGGCACATGGTGATGTTCGAACCCCCGGCTGTCGATTGAATCCCTGCGGGTGGCCCGCAGGCGTCAATGAGCAATCGCCGGGGTCTGCCCAATGGTGCAACGGCACTACCAAGGATCGGTCTCAGCAGATGCGCGGCAACTGCTCCCCCAGGGGCCGGTCGACCACCCGAGTCGAGCCGAACCGGGTCCTGGCCACTACCACCCCTGGGTGGTCCTCGACCACCCGGCCGATGACCTCACTTCCGGCACCTTCCGGAGTGCTCCGCATCGCCTCGAGTACCTCGTCGGCCCGTTCGGGATGGACGAAGGTCACCAACTTTCCCTCGTTGGCGACGTGCAGTGGGTCCAGCCCCAGGAACCCGCAGCCGGCACGGACCGCCTCGGGCACTGGGACCGAGGCCTCCTCGAATTCGACACCGATGCAGGCTGTGTCGGCCAGTTCGCACAGGCTGGTGGCTAGGCCGCCCCTGGTCAGGTCGCGGAGTACGTGCACGTCGCGGTCGACGGCCAGCATGGCCGCCACCAGTGCGTTCAGCGGCGCCGTGTCCGACTGGAGCTCCGTGCCGAACTCGAGCCCCTCCCGGAGGCTCAGTACGGCGATGCCGTGCATGCCGATCGGCCCGCTCACCAGCACCACGTCCCCGGGGGTGGCCCGGCCGGGACGGATGTCGACACCGTCGGGCACGACGCCGATCCCGGCGGTGTTGACGTAGAGGCCGTCGCCGTGGCCGCGCTCGACGACCTTGGTGTCGCCGGTGACCAGCCCGACCCCGGCCCGCATGGCCGCCTTGCCCATCGAAGTGGCCACCGCGGTGAGCACCTCCAGCTCCAGACCCTCCTCGAGCACGAAGGCGGTCGACAGGGCCAGCGGTGTGGCGCCGCTCATTGCCAGGTCGTTGACCGTGCCGAACACGGCGAGCTCGCCGATGTCGCCCCCGGGGAAGAACAGGGGCCGCACGACGTAGGTGTCGGTGGTGAAGGCCACCCGGCCGCCACCGGGCAGGCCGAGCACGGCGGCGTCGGTCGGGGTCGCCGTCGACGCGGCGCTCCCGAACGCCGGGAGGAAGAGCTGTTCCACCAGCTCGGCTGACAGCCGGCCGCCTCCGCCGTGGCCCATGACCACTCGCTGCTCGGGGTGGGCGGGCGTGGGGCAGCTCCACGACTCGATGTCGGCGGCAGCGGCCGGCCGGACCGTGCCGTCGGTCCAGGGCTCAGCCACGGCGGACGCTCACCGGGGTGTCCACCCGACGGTACTGGTGGTACGCGGCACACGCCCCCTCGCTCGACACCATGGTCGCCCCCATCGGGGTGCGAGGAGTGCAGGTCGTCCCGAACCACTCGCACTGGTCTGGCTTGATCATCCCTTGCAGCACCTCGCCGGCCCGGCACTCGGTCGGCTCCTCCGCCGTCAGGTCACCCACGTCGAACCGCCGCTCGGCGTCGAAGTCGGCGAAGGCGGGGGTGAGCCGCCACCCGCTCCCTGGAATGAGCCCGATCCCCCGCCAGGACCGGTCACAGACCTCGAAGACCTCGGCCAGCACGGCCTTGGCCACCGGGTTCCCCCCGACCTGCACCGCCCGGGCGTACGCGTTCTCCACCTCGCCTCGTCCCTCCTCCAACTGCAGGATGCATCGCCGGATCCCGTCGAGGACGTCGAGTGGCTCGAACCCGGTGACGACGATCGGCACGTGGTACCGGTCGGCCAGCGGCTCGTACTGCCCGGTCCCCATGACCGAGCACACGTGGCCGGCGGCCAGGAACCCGTTTACCCGCGAGGTGGGCGACGACAGGATCGCCTCGATGGCCGGGGGGACCAGGACGTGGCTCACCAGCATGGAGAAGTTGGCCAGTCCCCGGTCGCGTGCCTGGACGACGGCCATGGCGTTGGCCGGGGCCGTCGTCTCGAACCCGACGCCGAAGAACACCACCTGGCGATCCGGCTCCGCCTCGGCGACGGCAACGGCGTCGAGCGGCGAGTACACGATCCGGACGTCGCCGCCACTGGCCTTGACGCCGAACAGGTCTCGGTCCCTGCCGGGTACTCGGAGCATGTCCCCGAAGGAGCAGAAGACCACGTCGGGTCGGGACGCGATCTCGAGGGCCCGCTCGATCATCTCCAACGGGGTGACGCAGACCGGGCAGCCCGGTCCGTGGATGAGCTCAACGGTGTCCGGCAGCAGCTGGTCAATGCCGTTGCGCATGATGGAGTGGGTCTGGCCCCCGCAGACCTCCATCAGCGCCCACGGCCGAGTGACGGCCGCGTCGATCTCGGCGAAGAGCCGGCCGGCCAGTACCGGGTCCTGGAACTCGTCGAGGTACTTCACGGCACCGGCTCGTCCTGGCCCAGCTCGCTCTCGAGCATCCCCAACTCGGCGAACATCCGCAGCGTCTCGACGGCCGACGCCTCGTCGAGCCGGGTGATGGCGAAACCGGCGTGCACGATCGTGTAGTCACCGACGCCGACCTCGGGCACGTAGGCGAGGCACACCGTCTTGGTGACGCCCCCGAAGTCGGCGACGGCCATCCTGGTGCCGCGGGCTTCGTAGACCTCCTGGACCCTTCCGGGGATTCCGAGACACATGATCAGCTCCTACGGTAGCCAGCGACGACGGCCTGTCCAAGGGCGAGGCCGCCGTCGTTGGGGGGTACGGAACAGTGGGTGAGAACGGTGAATCCGTCGCCCTCGAGCGACCGGCGGACCAGCGCGGTGAGCAGGGCGTTCTGGAAGACGCCGCCACTGAGGGCCACCGGCAGGCGGCCGGCCGCGGCCGCGGCACGGTGGGCCGAGGCGACCACGGCACCAGCCACGGCATGGTGAAACGAGCACGCCAGGTCGGCGACGCCGACACCATCTGCCAGGCCCTCGAGCAGGCCCTCGAGCACTGGTCGGGGGTCGAGGACGCCGTCCTCGGCGAGCCCGAACCCGAGCGGGCGGACGGGCCGGGCGTGGGATGCCGCCGCCTCGAGCTCGATGGCGCCCTGCGCCTCGTAGCTGACCCGGTGCCGGATGCCGAGGAGCGAAGCCACGGCGTCGAACAGACGGCCCATGCTCGTGGTCGGCACGCACCCGGTCCCCCGCTCGACCATCCGGGCCACCACGGCACGCTCGGTGTCGTCACAGGCGAGCTCCGCCGGCGACATGCCGCCGGTGTCGATGCCGAGGGCGGCTAGATAGGCCACGGCGATCCGGCACGGGTTGCGCACGGCCGCGTCGCCCCCGGGCAGCGGCAGCGGGGCCAGGTGGCCCACCCGCTCGAACCCCGCGTAGTCGGCGACCAGGACCTCGCCGCCCCAGATCTGGGGCGCGCCGTCGGGACCGGTGCCGTAGCCGGTCCCGTCGAAGGCCATCCCGATCACGGGCGACGACCCGTCCATGCCGTGCTCCGCCATGACCGAGGCGATGTGGGCGTGGTGGTGCTGGACCTCGACCCGCCCCGGCCAGTGCCGCTCGAGGGACAGCCGGTGGGTCCGGTAGCCCGGGTGGCGGTCGACGGCGTGGACCTCGGGCTCGACCCCGTAGATTCTGCAGAAGGTTGCCCGCACATCCTCGAGGGCCCGTTCGGTGTCGAGGCCGCCGAGGTCGCCGATGTGCTGGCTGATCCACGCGTGGGTCCCCGACGCCACGCAGATCGTGGCCTTGAGCTCGCCCCCGAGCGCCACCGTCGGCACCACCGGCACCGCCAGGCGGATGGGCAGCGGTGCGAAGCCGCGCGACCGGCGGATGGGGAGAGCGTGGCCGTCGGTGACGCGGACCACCGAGTCGTCGCACGGGGACTCGATCGGCCGGTCGTGGGAGCAGACGGCGTCGGCCAGTCCGCCCAGACGCTCCCGTGCATCGTCGTCCTCAAAGCAGATGCGCTCATCGGCCACGTTTCCCGACGTGAGCACCACGACGGAAGGCGGCGGCACGTCCGAGCCGGGCACCGGCAGGAAGAGCAGGTGGTGGAGGGGGCTGTAGGGGAGCATGAGCCCGACCAGCGGGTTGCCGGGGGCGACCAGTGCCGACACCGGGGCGTCCGGGCGGCGCCGGCAGAGCACGATGGGTCGTGCCGGCGACCGCAGGGCCTTCTCCTCGGCGTCGTCCACCATGGCGATGCGCCGGGCCGTCGCCAGGTCGGGCACCATCACAGCGAACGGCTTGGCACCCCGGCCCTTGCGCTCGCGGAGGCGGGTCACCGGTCCGTCGTCGGTGGCATCGCACGCCAGGTGGTAGCCACCGATCCCCTTGACGGCGACGATCGCTCCGGCGACCAGCGCCCCCTGCAGAAGCGCCAGTACGGCGTCGGTGCCCTCGACCACGTCGCCGTCGCGGTGGAAGGCGAGCCGGGGCCCGCAGGCCGGGCACGCCACCGGCTGCGCGTGAAACCGGCGGTCGGTCGGGTCACCGTATTCGGCCGCGCAGTCGTCGCACATCGAAAACCCCGCCATCGTCGTCGACCGGCGGTCGTAGGGAAGGGCCTGAATGATGGTGAAGCGGGGCCCGCAGTCGGTGCAGTTGGCGAACGGGTAGCGGAAGCGGCGATCGCCGGGGTCGAGCACCTCGGCCAGGCACGCGTCGCAGGTGGCCACGTCTGGGGGGATAAGGGTGGTCGCTCCCGGGCTGGCCCGCGACCCGACGATGGCGAATGCCCCGCCGGCCGTGCCGGCGTCGTCGTCCACCACGTCGACGTCGCCGACCACCACCTCCTCGACCACGGCCAGGGTCGGCGCCTCGGGCTCCAACCTGTCGAGGAACCGCTCGATGTCCCCGGCCCCGCCCTGCACCTCGAGGAACACCCCGTCGCCATCGTTGCCTACGAACCCGGTCAGCCCGAGCCCGGTGGCGAGCCGGTGGACGAACGGGCGGAACCCGACCCCCTGGACCACCCCGCGCACCACCACCCGCTTCCGGGTCACCCGTTCGGTCACCACGGTCACCGTGCGTCCCCCCACAGCATCACCCGGTTGTTGCCCGAGTCGGCCACGCCCAGCCGGCCCGCCGACCACGACAGCCCGTACGGCCAGCACAGGCTGTCCCGCTCGACCCGCCGCCAACGGTTCTCGCCGTTGGCGTCGAGGTCGTCCTGGCCCAGCACCCGGTCCATCGGCGCCCCCCACGGGCACGACGCGAAGGTGGTGGCAGCGTCGTCGTAGACGCCCACCCGGTTGTTCGATGTGTCGGCGGCGAAGAGGGCACCGTCCCCGGACGAGGCAACGGCGTAGGGGAAGCGGAACGAGGCGGGGCCCTGGACACGGTAGGGGGACTCGAACGAGCTGGCGGGGTGGGGCTGGCCGAGCACCACGTCCGCCTCCGGTCCGCCTCCGGACGGCTCCCGCCAGGCCAGCACCCGGTGGTTGCCGGCGTCGGCCACCACCAGGTGGCCGGCCACCGAGGTGAGGGCGTGGGGCCACCGCAGCGACCGCCCGCTGACCGGGCCGTCCCGGTTCTCCCCCCGTGACACCAGATCGGGCTGGCCGAGGACCACGTCGGGGGACACCCCCGGCTCGGGGATCCCCCCGGACCAGCCGAGGACCCGGCGGTTGCCGGTGTCGGCCACGAAGAAGGCGCCGTCCACCACGGCCACTCCGAACGGCCAGTAGAAGCGCTGGGGCCCGCACCCCTCGTCGACCCCGTCCAGGTCGTCCTGGCCGAGGACCAGGGACGGTGGCCGGGACCCTGCCGTGGCCAGGTCGTCCCACACCAGGATCCGGTGGTGCCAGGCGTCGGCGACCACCAACCGGCCGCGGTCGACCAGCAGGCCGGTCGGGAGGAAGAAGAGCTTGGGGCCCTCGCTGACCATGTCGCGCTGCCCGATCACGACGTCGGCGTCCTGATGGTCCTGGCCGGGGACCGCCTCGTTCCAGATGAGGACCCGGTGGTTGCCGGTGTCGGCCACCAGCACCGCTTCGGGGGTGAGGCAGACCCCGCGTGGGGCGTACATGGTGGACGGGGTGGGCGAAGCGTCGGGCAGCAGCAGCCCGAACTCGCTCGGCCCGCCGAGCCACCGCAGCGGCTCCAGTGCGGCGGGCGCCAGGGCGGTCACGGCACGGCTCGCCCGGCGGCACCCGGTCGGCGGACGCCGACCGACGACACCGGGACGAAGGCGGTCACTGGGGCCATGTCGGCGGGCACCTCCTCCACCTCGTGCACCTCGGCCAGGTGGGCGAGGAGGGCCTCCGCCACCGAGTCGCGCAGGGTGGTGGTCGACGAACCGCACCCCTGGCAGGCGCCGAGCAGGCGGACGTAGGCGACGCCGGCGTCGATCCGCACCAGCTCCACGTCCCCGTTGTGGCTCTGCAGGTAGGGACGGATCCCGTCGAGCACTTGGACGGCACGCATGGCCAGAGTCGGGCGCACGATGCCGGCCTTGACCAGCGAGGTGTAGACCTCGGGGTCCTCGACGATCCCGTACAGGAGCTCGCTCCCGTACTCGTCGGCCCGCAGCCCGGCGACCACGGCCCACAGGACTGCGGCGTGGTGTGCCTCCACTGCGGCCACCAGCTCGCGTGCCGCATCCCGGGCGTCGGACTCCAACGCGTCGACGGCCCGCTCCGCCGCCTGCAAGCGGGCCGCCCGCGCCGTGAACCCATCGACGGTACCGGCTGCCACGGCCCGGGTGTCGTCGTCGGTGACCGTCATCGGAGACCGTCGATCTCGGCCAGCTGTCGCTCGATCACACCGCAGGCGTCGGTGTCGCCCCGGCCGGCGAACAACGCCCCGGCTTCTCGGTACCGCGAGGCGGCGTCGTCGAGGGCGCCCAGGTGGGCGAGTGCGTTGGCCTGGTTGGCGAGCACCCGGGCGTAGCCCTCGGGGTCGGCGGCCTGCGACCTGTGGCCGAGGACCTCCTCATAGAGGTCGACCGCCTCGCGCAGGTTGTCCTCCTGGTGCGTCGACGGCAGATACTGGAGGGCGTTGGCCAGGTTCATCTGGCAGCTCGACCACTCCCAGGCGTGGTCCCCGGGCCGGTAGACCTCGAGGGCGGCTCGCAGTGACTGGACCGCCACCCCGAGGCGCACCTGGTCCGATGCCTGGCTCATGGGCATGGCCAGGATGGCGATCCCGACGTTCATGTTGGCCAGGGCGAACCGGTCGGGGTCCCGGTCCCGGTCCAGGGTGAGCAGTGCGGACTGGTAGCACCGGACGGCCTCGACCAGATGGTGGCGGGCGCCCTCGGCCAGCTGGTGGAGGAGCACCCCCCGATCGAGCTGGAGGTGGGCCCGGAGCTCGTCGAAGCCGGTCCCCTCCAGCAGGTCGACCGCCTCGGCGTAGCGGGCCGCAGCCTGCTCCATGCGGGCCGGGGTGCGACCCTCCTGCTCGGCCAGCATGGCCAGGACCCGTGCGTGCAGGACCGGGCCGGTGACAGCTGCCGGGGCCAGCGCCTCCTCGAGCAGCAACCTCGCCCGGCGACTGTCGGTGAACTCGAGGGCGCGTGCTGCCCGGACGGTCAGCGCCAGCACGGCGAACTCACCGTCGAGCCCGGCCGGATCGGGCGGCTCGTCGGAGAGCCCGCTCGAGTATGCGGCGGCCTCGACGACACAGCCCACGCGCGGGTCACTGACCGCCTCGGCCCGGGCTGCGTCCAGGTGGGCGGGGTCCGGCGCCAGCACCAGCCGGTTGACCGCGTCGAGCGGGCCCTCGCCCAGCAGGGCGAGGGCCCCAGGGACGTCGTCGGCCAGCACGGCGGGCAGCACGGCCGCCGAAGCGGGCCACTCCGCCGGCAGCTCGCCTCCGGCCAGGCCGGCGAGTAGGCCGTCCCCGTCGTCGGCGATAAGCAGCAGACCGGCCGGCCCGTCGAAGATGCCGATCGGCTGGGGGCGCTGCAGCGTCCCCGCTGCCGTGGGTACCGTGCCGGTCGCCGTCATGCCATTCCCCAATCCGGAGGCGCTTCGCGCTCGACCGTCCGATAGAACATCCGCGCCGCCGCCTCGGCCCGCTCCCTCGTGTGGTAGCTGCCCAACCGGTGGCGCACCGCCCCGTCGTCGAACACCACGTCCATCACCACGGTGAACCGCCCCTGCTCCTCGACGACGTCGGTGCTCACGAAGGGCTCCGCCGCGGTCACCGTCACGAGACCGGCTCGGGCTGCCCGGTCCGGACCAGCGCGTCGGCCAGGCGGTCCATGGCCGCCTCGACCTCAGCGGTCAGCCGGTCCCCGAACTCCAGCGAGCCGGCCTCGATGAGGTAGACCTCGACCTCGGCCGGGTACTCGTCCTTGAGGGCCCACCGGGCGATGGCCAGCGCGTGGTCCCACCGGAAGGCATGCAGGTTGATCCCCTCGAGGGGCGGGAGCGTCTCGACGTCGGCCCCGGTCAGCCGGTACAGCGTGCCCGGCTCGCCCCCGGTCGTCGCCGCGTCGACCAGGATCACCTTGCCGACGCCCCGCATCCGGAAGGCCACGTCCATCCCGCTGGTGCCGCCGTCGGCCACCTCGACCCCCGGGGGCAGCCCGCGCTCCAGCATGCGCCGCACCAGCAGCGGGCCGACGGCGTCGTCGCCGCGCAGCAGGTTCCCGCACCCGATGACCAGGGTCATGTCGACACCCGGATCACAGCATCCCGTCGACCTTGAACCGGGCCATCTCCTCCCCAGTCTTGCCGTCGTAGGCGTGGACGGTGCACACGATGCAGCTGTCGAAACTACGGGCCACGTGGCCGAGCTCGATCGGGTCGTGGATGTCCTCGACCGGGGCGCCGATGAAACTCTGTTCCATCGGTCCGTTGGCCTCGTTGCCGTCCTTGGGGCCGATGTTCCAGGCGGTGGGGGTGATCACCTGGTAGTTGGCGATCTTATTGTCCTCGAGCACGATCCAGTCGGCGAGCGCGCCCCGCGCCGCCTCGGTGGCGCCGAAACCCTTTCCCGACTCGCGCTCGGTCGGCTTGATGTAGAACCGGTCGTGCAGGTCGATCTGGTCGATCCACTCCCGGGTCATGTCGTAGTACCGAGCAGCCTCGTGCAGGCGGGCCAGTGTGCGCACCAGGATGCTCGGACCGATCTTGTCGTGGATGTCCTTGATCAGCGGGTCGTAGGACTGCCACGCCTCACGCTCGGGGTTGCCGGCGATCATCTGGCGGGCGAGCGGGCCCACCTCGAGCGGGACGTGGCCGAGCCCCTCGACGTCGTAGCGGGGTGCCTTGGCCCAGGTGTACTTGCCCTGGGCCTTGCCGTCGGCCGGGTCGATCGGCTCGGTGACCCCGTCCCACGGGTGGAGCGAGTCGGTGCCTTTGAAGTACGAGTGGGTGACGTCCTCGCTTACCCGGAGGTGGTCGAAGCCGTGGTACCTGCCCTCGGCGTAGACGCCGGCCCGGGTGATCAGCCCGTGGCTGCGGCCCTCGATGGTGGGGGTGGCGTACTGGCTGGGCTCGAAGAACGTCCCCATCGCCAGGTAGTTGCCGTAGCCCCCGCCGTAGGTGTCGAGCCCGATCTCCATGGCGTACCGGATGAAAAAGGCGAGGTCGCTGTTGTGCTGCGACTCGTTCTCGTCGCACCACTCGAGCAGCTGCTCCCAGGTCTGGATCTGCCGGTACCGCTCGATCGAACAGCCCAGCAGCTGGTTCTCGATCCACTCCTGGCGGAAGTAGTCGAGGATGGCGATCGACCGGGTGATGTCGGTCAGGGTCGGCGCACACATGACGCCCCCCGGGATCATGAACGACGAGTGCGGCCACTGCCCACCGAAGATGGCGTAGACCTCGACCGGCTTGGCGCCCAGGACCACACCGGGCTCGTAGCTCTCCCCCACGAACGGGGCGAACCGGCGCAGGGCCTCGTCGTAGCCGGTCGCCCGGGCGTACTTCTTGTTGACCAGGTCGATGGCGAAGATGGCGTAGAACCAGCGGGGGATGGACTGCAGGGTCTCGCACGCCTGGGCGATGTTGCGGACCAGGGTGGCGTTGGGGGGCAGGACGGTCTTCCACGCCGTGTCGAGCGCGTAGCAGGCCTTGGTCAGGTGGCTGCCCCCGCAGATCCCGCAGATCCTCGGGGTCATGATCAGCCCGGCCTGGGGGTCCTTCCCCCGCAGGATGATCTCGAAGCCACGGAACATCAGCGCCTCGGTGTAGGCCTCGGCCACCACGCCGTCGGCGATCTTGACGTGCAGGTCCAGGTCGCCCTCCACCCGTCCGAGCGGGCTCACCTCGATCTCCACGGTGTTGGTCTCGGTCACGGCCATGTCGTCTCCGTTCTTGTCCGGTCGTCGGTCGCGTCGTCGGTCAGACGACGAACATGTCTTCGCGGGACCACTGCGGCGCACTGATTCTGGCGGCCGCGGCGGCGGCCATGTACGTCAGCGAGTCGGCCCCCGTCGGCAGATCCTTCGGGATGACTCCCGACACCTTGACCGTCTTGAACACGGTGCCCGGCATCAGGTCGTCGGCGGGGAAGTTCGGCTCGGTGCAGCCCAGGCAGGGGTGGCCGGCCCGGGTCTTCGAGGACTGCCGGTTCCACAGGATCCGGTTGCACGACGAGTGGGTCATCGGGCCCTTGCAGCCCAGCTCGTAGAAGAGACACCCGGTGCGGGTGCCCTGGCCGAACTCAAGCGTCGACTGCTTGTACTCGAAGAAGCTGTTGCGGGTGCAGCCCGAGTGGGTGAAGGTCGTGAAGAGCGTGGACGGCCGGTGGTATTCGTCGAGGGCCAGGTCGCCGGCCCGTCCGGTGGCCACGGCCATCACCACCTGGCTGATCCAGTCGGGGTGGGCGGGGCAGCCAGGGATGTTGATGACCGGCAGCCCGAGCTTGGACACCCAGTCCTTGCCGAGGTAGCCACCGATCTCGCCCCGGTGGAACTGGAGCCCGGTCGACGCGCTCGGATTGGGCGGCACGGTGGGCAGCCCACCGAAGGTTGCGCAGTCGCCGACCCCGACCACGATCGAGGCCACGTTGGTGAGCTCGGTGATCCACTCGGTCATCGGGCGGCCGGCAAACATGTCCATCCGTCCAGACCCGGCGGGACCGGTGATGACCGTGCCCTCGAGGACGAAGATGTCGAGCGGCTTCCGCTCCGACACCAGGTCGGCCAGGATCGCCTGGACGGCCTCGCCGAGCTCGGGGCCGAGCGAGGGGTGCCAGATCAGTTCGACGCCGAAGTCGGTCAGCAGGTCGACCACCGTCGGCTCCTCCGCCTGGAGGAGGGAGATCGTGTTGCCGCTGCATGCACCGGCCTGGAGCCAGAGAAGGGTTGCCATCCTCGATCCTTTCGCTCGATTGAAATGGGTGGGTCGGAGTCAGTCCGTGCCGTCGGTCGTCTGGGCGCTGCGCTTGTCGAGGTCGCGCCCGAAGACCTTGGCCACCTCGACGACGAACCCGAGGCCGCGCTGGACGTCCTTGTCCCTGGTGGCCCGGAGCAGACCTCTCAGCCCGAGGCGGGTTTTCTTCGCCTCGGCGGCCTTCAGGCCGTCGACGAGGGCGACGGCCGTCTCGCTAAGGATGTCGATCGGCTCGGGCTCGACGATGGGCGACTCGAGGATCCGGTTGATGGCCGGTGAAGCCGCTGCCAGGGTCGGGATGATGGTGCCGAGCTGCTGGGCGGCCTGCATCGGGTCGAGGCCGGTCGACTGGGTGGTGGACCGGATCTGGTCCAGTACCTCGGCGATGGTGTCGCCGATCACCTCGCCCTTGCGGGCCAGTCCGTCGAGACCGGCGACGAGGACGGCGAGGAGCTCGATGTTGTCGAGCAGCGAGTTGAGCGAGGCGGCAACGGTAGGGTCGTTGAGGCGGTCGAGGAGGTGGTCCACTTCGGGGCCGTGGTGCGGCGCCACGGGTGCGTCCAACAGTTCGTTCGCCATGCGCCGCTCCCCCTCGTTGCCACCGGATGCCCCCATGGGCAGTATTGGCATGACGGCCCCGCAGGTCAATCAAGTCTTTTCTGTCCAACCCATAAGGTGGCAGCGATGTGTTGACGATCCACCAGCTCCAGGTGCTCTGCGTCATCGCCGACGAGATGTCGGTCCGGGGCGCGGCAGCACGGCTCACCGTGAGCCAGCCGGCGGTGTCGGCTTCGCTCGCCGCTCTGGAGAAGGAGGTGGGCGTCGACCTCGTCGCCCGTCAGGGCCGGGGCATCGAGTTGACGCCGGCGGGCACCATCCTGGTCGGCTACGCCCGGGACCTCCTGGCACTGCTGGGCGAGGCACTCGAGCGCACTCGTTCGGAGACCGCCGATCGGCAGCAGCCGGTGCGACTGGGCGCCACCACGGGCTCGGCCTCCCACGTCCTGGTGCCGCTGCTGGCCCGGCTGCGCGAGGAGGAGCCCGAGCTCGAGTTCACCCTGGAGGTTGCCAACCGAGCCCGCATCTGGCGGCTGCTGGCCGAGCGGGAGGTCGACCTCGCTCTCAGCACGCGACCGCCGATGACGGGGGCGTTCGTGTCCCTGGCCACCCGGCCCAACGAGTTCGTCCTCGTGGCCAAGCCGGGCGCAGTGTGGGCCGGCCGCCTGTCGGAGACGACCTGGCTCATCCGCGAGGAGGGCTCCAGTACCCGGGCGGCCATGGATGAGGTGATGGCCCGCCTCGACGTCACCGGACCGTCGCTGGTGATCACGTCGAACGAGGCGATCCAGCACTCGGCCGAGTCCGGCCTGGGCGTGGCCCTGCTGCCGGCCGACGTGGTCGCCGACGCCACCAGGCGCCGGACGCTGGTCCAGGTCCCCACCGAGGCCACGCCGCTGGTGCGGCCGTGGCACCTCGTGGCCCGCGCCGACGAGCCGCTCGCCGGCCAGACGCACGCATTGGTGGCCAGTATGGCCGCGGGGGGGTTCGGGTTGACCAGTGACGGCGCCGCGCTCCTTTCGACCGGGGTGTAGGTTCCGCCTGTGCACGAACTGTCGATCTGCACGGCCATTGCCGCCATCGTCCGCGAGCACGCCGACGGGCGACCGGTGGATCGCGTGCGGATCGACGTGGGGGCGCTCCGCCAGGTGGTCCCCGACACGCTCGCCTACTCGTGGGAGGTCACCGTCGACGGGACGCCGCTGGCCGGGTCGATCCTCGAGGTGCACGAGATCCCGGCCGTACTGGCCTGCGGTGACTGCGGTGCCGACACCACGATCTCGGTGCCGGTCTTCCGGTGCCCGTGTGGGTCGACGTCGACGAGCGTGGTGTCAGGACAGGAACTGCTGGTCACGTCGCTCGAGCTCTGCCCGGTCTGACCGTGGGTCGATTCCACCGTCACACCGACGGACGGGTCGAGGTGCACGACCACGACGGGCACACCCACGACCGGGGGGAACGCGACGTGGGCGACCACTCCGGCTACGAGTCGGGCGACCTCCGGGTCGACGTGCTGGAGAGAATCCTCGGGGAGAACGAGCGCACCGCGGACGCCAACCGGAGTGACTTCGCGGCCGCCAACGTCGCGGTCGTGAACGTGATGTCGTCACCCGGTGCGGGCAAGACGACCCTCTTGTGCGAGGTCTTCGCACGGCTGGCGCCGGAGCTGCGTGTCGGCGTGATCGAGGGTGACATCGAGACGGCCATCGATGCCGACCGGCTGGCCGCCACCGGGGTGCCGGTGGCACTGGTGAACACGGCCAATGGATTCGGGGGCGAGTGCCACCTCGACGCCACCATGGTCCGCTCGGCCCTGCAGCGGCTCGCGCTCGACGACCTCGATCTCGTCGTCATCGAGAACGTCGGCAACCTGGTCTGCCCGGCCGAGTTCGACGTGGGCGAGGCCGCGCGTCTCATGGTGTACTCGGTCACCGAAGGCGAGGAGAAGCCCTACAAGTATCCGGTCATGTTCCGCTCGGCCGATGTGGTCGCCATCAATAAGGTCGATCTCCTTCCCCACCTCGACTTCGACATCGACGCGTTCGAGTCGAACCTGCATGACGTCAACCCTGCCGCCGGCCAGCTGCGCACCTCCGCTCGTACTGGCGACGGCGTTGAAGCGATCTGCGACTGGTTCCGCTCGGTCGCCGAGACGCACGTACGAGTACCCACTCCTCATGATGAGGACGAGTAGGCGGATCTGCAATCGGGCCAATCGATCAACTGCTCGCGACTTGGCACTCTCCCAAATCCCCCGAGGTGCGCGATCGGGGTTCAGCAGGGGTTCGAACTACAGTCCCGTTGCCTCCGCCGATGTTGCGGAATTGCAACGTTTTCCTTCGCAGATGAGGGGTTTTGGGGTCAGGTGGGCCACTCACAACTGCCGGGCATGCGGCCCCCGTGGGTCGACGACTCCCTCTTCCCGTTCGAGAGCCGTTTCGTTGAACTCGGCGACCATGTCGTCCACTACGTCGACGAAGGTTCGGGGCCCGTCCTGCTCATGCTCAACGGGAATCCAACCTGGGCCAGGTGATCTCGTCGCTCCGGGGCCACTTCCGGTCTATCGCACTCGACTATCCGGGTTTTGGCCTGTCCGTGGCCGGGCCGGGATATTCGTATCTGCCTGCCGACCATGCGGCGGTGACGGGGGCGTTCGTCGAGCGCCTCGGGCTCTCCGAGGTAACGCTGGTCGTACAGGACTGGGGTGGCCCGATCGGACTGCACGTGGCCGAGCAGCGACCTGAGGTCTTCCGGGGACTCGTGATCGGCAACACTTTCGGGTGGCCGGTCAACGGCGACATGCACTTCGAGGTCTTCTCGCACATGATGGGCGATGCGGTAGGGCGCGAGCTGATCGAGCGCTTCAATTTGTTCGTGAATCTCATGATCCCCGCCGGCCACCGCAGGAGGAAGCTCTCCAACGCCGAGATGGCCCACTACCGGTCAGCACTGGGTACGCCGGCGCGCCGGGAAGCGAGCGCCATCTTCCCGCGTGCGATCACAAGAAGCCGCGCCTTCCTGGCCCAGGTCGAGACCAACCTTCACACGCTCGACCGGCTACCCGCACTCACCGTCTGGGGTGACGCCGACTTCGCGTTCCGCGCGAAGGATAGAATCAGATGGGAAGGATTGCTGCACGATCGCAGCACCGTGGTGATTCACGGCGCGGGACACTTCGTCCAGTCCGATGCCCCAGACGACTTCGCCGAAGCCATCAGCACGTGGCACGCGATGCCAGGTGCGAAAGGGCCAACTCATGAGTGATCCACCGTTCAGCGGATGGCCGCAGACCGCGATCGAGTTCTTCGAAGGCTTGGAGCTGGACAACTGCAAGACCTTCTGGCTCGACCACAAGGACGTGTACGAGCAGGACGTCAAGGCCCCGATGCTGGCACTCCTGGGCGAGCTGACGGATGAGTTCGGTGAGCCACGTCTCTTTCGCCCCTATCGCGACGTGCGCTTCAGTAGGGACAAGACGCCCTACAAGACATCGATCGCGGCGATGATCGGTACGGGATACGTCGGACTGTCGGCACGAGGACTCGAGGTGGGAGCTGGCTTCCACCAGATGAGTGCGGGACAGCTTGATCGCTATCGAGCTGCAGTGGCCGCCGACAGGTCGGGCGCCCAGCTCGAGCGCGTCGTTCGGGAACTCCGCGCTGTCGACATCGAGGTTCGCAGTTTCGACGAACTCAAGACAGCACCGAGGAGGTATCCCAAAGAGCACCCTCGCATCGAGCTGCTGCGCTACAAGGGAGTCGTCGCGATGCGGTCCTGGCCGCCTGGTCCCTGGCTCGCTTCAGCCGAGGCCAAACGGCGGATTGAGGAGTTCCTTCACACAGCCGCACCGCTGGTGGACTGGCTGACAACCCACGTGGGTGCCGACGAGGGGTCCTAGTACCGAGACCACACCATGTGAGCAGTGGGCTGGCATGGGACAGCCCAGAGACTCCGGGGATGTCAGGCCGGTTCAACCAGATTTCTGATCTCCGAACCCTCCGAAGTTCGCCAGAAATAGATGTCGCCTAGTCATGGTCATGGACTACCTGGGAGGATGGCATCGAGCAATGCTCAGGTTCCCCAGCAATCAGTTACCCCATGTCTCGTCAGCAGGGTACGGATCATGGCTTCAGGCCCTCAATCACAGCTCGGAGGTTGACGGGTCCCAATTGACATTCTGGAACGAGTCCGTATCGTTAGCGGAGATCCCATGACCGCATTTACGGATACAGATCCTCAGCACGTGGACCCATCACCTGGACGAGGACGACCACGCGATCCGAATCTGGACGCCGCCATCTTGCACGCCGCACTCGAAGGCCTGATTGAGCATGGCTATGACCGGCTCTCCATGGATGAGATCGCCGTTCGTGCCCAAGTCGGTAAGGGTGCCGTCTACCGACGGTGGCCCTCGAAGGCCGAACTCGTAGTCGATGCCATTGTGATGTGGCGCCTGGCTAGGTCGCCTGTCGCTGTTCCGGACACGGGGTCGCTCCGCGGCGACTTCGACGCCGCCCTCGAGGCCATGCCGGACATGGACGAGGCAGATGGCGCGATGTTCGCAGTGCTCCTGGGATTGCTGACTGCTGCCAGCCGCGATTCCGAACTCACCGCCGCCCTGGATGCGAATCTGCTGGAATTGGCTCGGAGCACCATCAGAGATGTTCTCGAACGTGCCGTTCGACGGGGAGAGATCGAGCCAGGTCGGGATCTCAGCCTTGTTCCCGACATGATGATCGGGCTCAACCTGCTGCGAATCGTGGCTGGACAGCCGATCGATCGGGAGTTCTTCCGGCGCGTCATTGACGACCTCGTGCTCCCTGTCCTTCTGGGACCTGACCAGACGACTACCCCGTCGAAGCGGGAGTAGGCAATCTCGCAGCCACGTGACATACTATTACGGAACGGTCCCGTATCGGAAAGAATCCCTCCCAGATGACTGCAGCCATCGAGGTCGACGAGGTCTCCAAGCGATTCGGCGCAACGGTGGCGCTCGACGCGGTCTCGTTCACTGTGGACGTGGGTACCGTCTTGGCGCTCCTCGGCCCGAACGGCGCCGGCAAGACGACTCTGGTGCGCGTGCTCACCACCCTGTTAGTACCGGACAGCGGTCATGCGAGGGTCGGCGGCTTCGACGTGCAGAAGGACGCAAGGACCATTCGGTCGATGATCGGCCTGGCCGGCCAGTACGCCACCGTCGACGAGCTGCTCACCGGTCGGGAGAACCTCGAACTCGTGGGGCTCCTCTACCACCTCGACAAGGAGCTCTACCGGACGCGAGCACAAGAAGCCCTCGAGCGAATGTCACTCGCCAGTGCCGGCGATCAGCAGGTCAAGACCTACTCCGGTGGGATGAGGCGCCGACTCGATTTGGCGGCGAGCTTGATCGGCCAGCCCCCTGTCCTCCTGCTGGACGAGCCCACCACCGGACTCGATCCGCGCACTCGCAACGACCTGTGGGGGTTCATCGAAGAGTTGGTCGCAGAAGGGACAACGGTCCTGTTGACGACGCAGTACATGGAGGAGGCAGAGCACCTGGCGGACACCATCATCGTCCTCGACGCCGGCCACATCGCTGCCAGTGGCACGTCCGACCAGCTCAAAGATCAGCTTGGGGGAAATGTCTTGGAGGTCAGGGTCACCGACCGGGACGACCTCGACCGAGCGGTCTCGATGATCGCGGACCTGGGCAGCGCGTCGCCTCGGACAAATCCAGACCTCAATCAAGTGTTGTTGCCGGTTACGGACGGTGCCCGTGTTCTGATCGCCGCCGGTCGTGCGCTGGACGACGAGGGTATTGCCCTCGACGATCTGGGGATCCGACGTCCGTCGCTGGACGACGTGTTCCTGGCGATCACCGGACACTCGGCCAGTTCGAGCGATACGAACCCACCGAGTACGGGAAGTACCCATGACTGATCTCGCAATCCGCCTACCGACAATCCGGGTGGCGCGACTCTCCCCGAGGCTTGCAGTCCGCGACATCGGTGGTGTCACCAAGCGCAATCTCCGGCGGATCGTCCGCACTCCCCAGCTCGTGTTCATGTCCATCGTGCAGCCGACGCTCATCCTCCTGCTCTTTCGCTATGTCCTGAGCGGGGCGATCCACGTTCCCGGAATCGCCTACGTCGACTACATCGTGCCGGCGATCTTCCTGGAAGCAGTCCTGTTGGGAGGGATGACGACGGCGCTGGCGCTGGCGCAGGATCTCCAGGCGGGGATGATCGACCGATTCCGGAGTCTTCCGATGGCACGATCGGCGGTTCTGGCCGGGCGGACCTTCGCCGACATCTGCCGGAACGCCCTCGCACTCGCGTTCGTCGTGATGCTCGGCCTTCTCGTCGGCTTCCGGTTCCACAACTCCGTGCTCGCGTGCCTGGCGGGTCTGGGACTCGTCCTGCTGTTCGGGTATGCCTTCACCTGGGTCTACGCAGCAGTCGGACTTGCCGTGAAGGATCCGCAAACGGCACAGATGGCAGCCATTCTTCCGATGTTCATCCTCTTCTTCGCCAGTTCCGCGCTGGTCCCCGTAGCCACCTTGCCCGGCTGGCTCCAGCCGTTTGCCGCAAACCAGCCAGTGACCGTCACGGTCAATGCCGTGCGGGCTCTCTTCGAGGGAGGCCCCGTTCTCCACGACCTGTGGCAATCGGTGGCGTGGAGCGTCGCCATTGTCGTGGTCTTCCTCGTGATCTCGCTCAATCTGTACCGGAAGGCGACGGCCTGACCTACGTCGGGTCGTCCGACCTTGGCGACTGACCCTGAGGGCAGGATTCGGCTACCAACCATGGGCCATCCTCTGCCGCCATCCCCGCCGCCCGGAGGTTACCCGGGATTCAGTTACACCATGTCTTGTGAGCGGGGTAAGGACGTGGCTTCGGGACGTTACACCGCAGCTCAGAGTGATGATTGGCCAGAGTTGTTCGCTTCAAGGCAGTCACTCCCCCGTGCAGTGAGGACCTCCCAGGTGCTCGTGATCGTTAGCGATGTGCGTTCTCACCGAACACCGCGATCTGCAATTTCGGCCCGAGATTCGGCGGCACGTAGCCGGCACTGTTCGGGTGCAGGGTCAGGAGTCATGTCGCTCGCGCGATATGGGACACCCACGGGCCGGCGAACCAGCTAATGATCCAGCGTGTCGTCGACGAAGTCCCTGAGACTCGAACGGAGGGCACTGTGGCTCATGCCCTCTCCCTCGGTCACATGACGAAGGAGGTCGGCCCGGACGGTCGCCAGGAGCACATGGGCGACCCAACCAGCTCGGCCCACTCCGAGTTCGGTAGCAACGAGGTCACGTAAGAGGCCGTGCACGCCCACATAGTCGGCTGATCCATAGATGCCGCTCGTCGGGCCACCCCCTTCTTCGAGAGCCAGCATCAGATGGGCGTTGTCGAGTTTGACGACGGCGATGGCGTCGATGATGGCGGCGACACGTGTTCGGGGTGGGGTGTCCGGTCCGAGCGGTGGAGGGCCCGACTGGATCTGCTCCCGCAGTGGTGCCAGCCTGACGGCGTAGACCTGCCGGATCAGGTTGGCCCGGTCGCCGAAGCGCCGAAAGAGCGTGCCCTTGCCTACTCCGGCGGCGCGGGCGATGTCGTCCATCGACACCTCGCCCGGGCTGTCCGAGGTCGCGAAGAGCTCATCGGCGGCCTCCAGGATCGCCTTGCGGTTGCGTGCCGCATCGGCCCGCTCCTCTCGCACCACTGCCATGGCTCTTCCACGTCTCCTCTTGCCAAGCGGACCAGCAGTCCGTATCATGCCGACTGAACCGGACTGACAGTCCGAATAGTACAGGGGTCGGCCTGCGGGAGGTCCCCATGACCACGGACGACCCAAGTCGACATCTTCAGCTGCCTCGACGACAAGCTCCTTGTCGTCACATCCGAAAGGTGACGTGACAATGACTGACGACGAAAGCCCGCGATTGACGACGCTCACCTTGATGCAGCAGTACCAGACGCTGCTGACCGAGGCGCGATTCGATGAGTGGATTGAGCTGTGGGCTGATGACGGGGTCTGCGAGTTTCCCTTTGCCGGCCCGGAACGCCCGAGACTTCTGCAGGGAAAGGAGCAGATCCTTGCCTACATGACGGACTATCCGTCTCGCATCTCCATCGATGGGGTGAACGAGCTACGCGTCCACCCCGCTCTGGACCCGAATGTCGTGGTCGTCGAGATGACGATCAGGGGACGGGCCGTCGAGACGGACAAGCCCTACAACCAGCAGTACGTCATCGTGGCCGAAGCTCGCGACGGCAAGCTTGCCCACTACCGGGAGTACTGGAACCCGCTTGTTTCCGCCGAGGCCCTCTCATGAGGGATCGTGTCCTGATCACTGGCGCCACCGGCAAGACCGGGCGCCGTCTACTGGCGCTTCTCGATGAACTCAATATCTCCGCCAGAGCTGCTTCTCGAAAGCCGCCCGCAGGTGGGGTCCACTTCGACTGGACAGATCGCACGACCTGGGACGCAGCCCTGGTCGATGTCAGCTCGGTCTACCTGGTCGCGCCGATGGGAGCCGACGATGCGGTGTCCCTCATGACCGAGTTCATCGAAACGGCCATCAGCCGTGGCGCTGCACGGTTCGTGCTGCTCAGCGCATCGCCCCTCGAGGCGGGGGGTCTGGGCATGGGCCAGGTGCATCAGTGGCTCGCTGGGTCCGGAACCGAGTGGGCAGTTCTCCGGCCGTCGTGGTTCATGGAGAACTTCTCCGAAGGGCCGCACTGCACCACCATCCGTGACGAGCGGGCCATCTACACCGCTACCGGGCACGGGCGCGTCCCTTTCATCAGCGCCCACGACATCGCACGTGGGGCAGCGGCAGCACTGACCGCGGAGGACGCTCCGAACTCAGACTTCGTGCTGACCGGGCCCGATTTGCTCAGCTATGACGAGGTCGCCCGGCGTATCAGCGATGCGATTGGCGAGACCGTCACTCATTACCCGCTGACCTTCGACGAGCTGGTAGCGCGCCACGTCGCCCATGGACTGATCGAGCCACACGCTCAGTCGCTCGCCTTCATGGACCTCATCATCGCCGAAGGCGCCGAGGATCGAATCACCAACGGACTGGCGGAGCTTGTCTCCGAACCACCCGTGACCTTCGATCAATTCGTCGCGAACGCTGCGCCCTCGTGGAATCGACGCTGAGTTCGGCGTCGAGACGGAGCGTGCCATCGGCAGGACCAGAGTCCACCGGCTGGCCGTCGCGTCGACCCGGTTTCCGGCGGACCTCTCGGAGCGTCGAATGTTGAGCTACCCGATCGTCCGTTGCGCGGACTTCACGCAGTCCCGGGCGACTGTCAGTGCACAGCCGACCGGGGCGTGATCTCATCAACAGCATGGCGCCCAGATCGGGCCCTTCCGGGCGATTGCAATCTTCGCGAGCGGCGGTGCCGTGGATGAAAAAACAGCAACTCCATCCCAATGAGATGCTCACCGAGCAATGGGCCATCCTCTACCACCATCCCCTCGGTCCTGAGGTTGTTCAGCAATCAGTTACCCCATGGTTTGTCGGTGATCCACGAAACACGGTCTCGTGATGTGAACCCCAGTCCAGACGCTAATTTCCAGGGTTGCGCGCTCCACTGAGGCTGTCGCCTGCCGGTGGCGTGAGGTCAAACCAGGTGCCTGCAATCGTTTGCGATCCGCAACTTCCGCCCGGGTTTCTGCGGCGCGGAACCAGCAGCGTTCTGGGATACCGGTCCGGGGATGGTCCTCAGCCTCTGGGGATGTATCTCGTCGTGGAACAGACTTTCCCCATGCCCACCCCAGACGCCAGCCCGGAAGTGCCTGATGAAAACCAACATGCACGTCACAGGTGGCTGCTTGGACTGGAGCCCATCTTCGAGGGTGGGTGGTTCCACAAAGGGGCACGGGCCCGGTCCTGGACAGTTGAACCGTCCGTCCGTCCGCCCGACCGGGCCGGCTGGTGACGATCAGAGGCACGCGCCCTTCGCAACCGGGCTCGTGCCGTTGGCGCAGCAGGGCTTCGGGTCAGATCCCGACTTCGGCGTGCGGAACGGGGCGGGTCGTGGCCGACCCGCGTCCCGTAGGGTCCGGGTCTATGGACGTGCTCCCGTGATGGCTTCCGGCCCGACGCATGTGGGGATGGACGTCGGCACCCAGGGGATCCGGGCCGTGCTGATGGACGAACGGGGCGCCGTGGTGTCCCGCGCTCACCAGGCCCTAGCCCTCCCTCCTCCCGGCCCCGTTCAGGAACAGGACCCGGCCGCTTGGTGGGAGGGTGTGATCACCACATTGCGGAGCCTCGGGCCCGCCCGTGCCACGGCAAGGTCGTTGGCGGTGTCCTGCACATCGGGCACGTTGTGCATCCTGGACCGAGCGGGGGACGCTGTCGTGCCGGCCATGCTCTACTCGGACACGCGGGGTGCCGGTCTCACCGATGTCGACTCCAGCTGGGCCGTGGCCAAGCTGGCGTGGCTCGCCGCGGAGGCACCGGCCCTGCTCGAGCAGGGCCGGGTGTTCACCACCCCCGGGGGCTACCTGACCGGTCGCCTGCTCGGACATACGGCACCGATTGACGAGACCCAGGCCCTAAAGCTCGGATACGACCCGGAGACCCGGGCATGGACGGAGCTGCCCGTGGGCCCCGACGCCCTCCCCGACGTCGTGCCGATGGGCACACTGCTGGGGTCGATCGGTTCCGGAACGGCCGTCGCCACCGGCCTCCCCACCGACCTCCGGTTGGTCGCCGGGATCACCGACGGCGTCGCCGCCCAGCTCGCCTGCCAGCCGTCACCGGGGAGCTGGGCGACGGCCGTGGGCACCACGATGGTGTGGAAGACCGTAGCCCTGCGGAACATCACCTCGGCGGCCGACGGCGTCTACAGCCACCGTGGGCCGGGAGGGTGGTGGCTTCCGGGAGCGGCGTCGAACGCCGGCAGCGGCATCCTTTCGATCTGGGCCAGCAACGCCCAGCTCGACGACCTCGCACGCACCGTGTCGATCGAACCGCACGGCCAGGCTGCGTACCCATCCACCGCCCGCGGCGAGCGCTTCCCGTTCGTCGACCCCGGGTTCGCGCCCTGGTCCGTCGAGGTCGACACCTCCCCCGCAGACCGGTACAGGGCCGAACTGGTGGGGGCGGCCTTCGTCGAGCGCTGGGGATGCGAGCGGCTGGTCGAGCTCGGCTGCGATCAGCCGAGGTCCGTCGCGACCACCGGGGGAGCCACCCGATCCCCAGTGTGGACGCAGCTGCGAGCCGACGTCCTGCAGGTCCCCGTCCGTGTCCCGGTGGAGCCCGGCTCGGCATTCGGGGCGGCCATCGTGGCGTCGGCGTCCGCCCTCGGCGGGGTTCTGGCCGCGGCGGACGCGTTGGTCACCTGGCGCTCCCACTTCCATCCCGAGCCCCGACGTGAGGACGCGTGGAGCGAGGACTACGCCGTGTTCCGACAGCGGTGCCTGGCGCCACGATGACCGTCAGTCTGGGGCGGCTCCGGCACCGGTGGGGAGCGCCGGGAAGTGCTCGGCGGCGTGCTCGACGAGGAAGTCCCACATGGCGGACGCCGGGGGGAGGGTGCGTCGGTCGGCCCGTCGGACCACCTGCCAGCGGCGCATGATCGGCAGGCCCTCGATGTCGAGTACGACGAGTCGGCCGTCGCCGATCTCGGCCGCGATGGTGTGCGCCGAGATCACCGCTATCCCCAGCCCGGCGATCACCGCCTGCTTGATGGTCTCGTTGCTCGACATTTCCATGCCCCCGGGCGCCCGGATGCCGCGGTGCTGGAACAGCTCCTCGAAGACCTGGCGGGTGCCCGAGCCGCGCTCACGGATGAGGAAGGGGTGGCTGGCCAGCTCGGTGACAGCAATCCCCATGCTCGCGGTCAACAGGTGGCCCGGTGGGGCGATCACCACGTGGGGATGGTCACCGATCGCGGTGATCTCGAGGTCCAGCTCGTGCGGGGGGCGGCCCATCATGACCAGGTCGACGTCACCGTGCTCGAGGAGCGCGATGGTCTCCTCGCGGTTGCCGATCTCGAGGCGTACCTCGATGTCCGCGTGCGAGGTCCAGAACGAGGCGAGGATCTGCGGGGCGACGTACTTGGCGGTGCTAACCGCACCGAAAACCACCCGCCCGCCCGATCCGCTGGCGATGGCCTCGAGGGTTCGGGAGCAGCGGGCAACCTCGGCCTCGATGCGCGCCGTCGCCTCGGCCAGTTCGCGTCCGGCGTCGGTCGGGCGGAAGCCGTCGCCAGTCCGCTCCATGAGGGGCAGGCCCGTGCTCCGCTCGAGGAGGCGGAGCTGCTGGCTGACCGCCGGGGGGGTCACGTGCAGGACCTGGGCGGCAGCGGCGATGGTCCCCTGGTCCAGCGTCGCCGCCAGTGACCGGAGCTGCTTCAGCGTCACGTCTCGCATGAACAAACCATAGCTTTACTATCGCTTGCGCACACAAAAAATACCTTTACTTAATTACAGCCATCGGTCAGGATCACTGTCTGTCGCCGATCGGTGGCGTATGGGAGCACGGAGACGCAGTGACCGCCATAGCAGAGGAACCCGTTCACCTCGATGGGGTGCTGGCGGCGTGGGCCGACGATGCCGAGGACCGCCGGGCCGTCGTCTCCGTCATTTTGGCCCTAGCCGCAGCCAGCGTGGAGATCGGTCGACAGCTGGCGGTCGCCCCACTGGTCGGCGGGCTCGACGACAAAGTGGGAAGCAACGCTAGCGGCGACTTGCAGAGCCGGATGGACGAGCAGGCGCACCGGATCCTGCTGGACGCCCTGCAATCCACCCCGGTTGCCGTCTTCGCTTCGGAGGAGCACGACGTGCCCATCGGGCTCGACCCGGGCGCTCCACTGGTCGTGGCCGTCGACCCCCTCGACGGCTCGGGCAACCTGGCCATCAACGGGCCCATGGGACTCATCTTCTCGATCCGGCCCAACACCGGCGAGCCGGCCGAGTCCGTCTTCCTCCGGCCCGGGAGCGAGCAGATAGCCGCCGGGTTCGTCCTCTACGGTCCGGCGACCCTGCTAGTGCTGACGGTCCGGTCGGGCACCGACATCTATGCGCTGCGACCCGCGGACGGCACATTCGTCCGGTCGACAGCGGGGATCCGGGTCCCTGAGGGGACCGCGGCCTATGCGGTCAACTCGGCCAACGCCCGACACTGGTCGCCGGCGTTCCGCACCTACGTCGCCGACCTGGAGGCCGGGGCCGACGGCCTCCGCGGCCGCGACTTCAACATGCGCTGGTACGGGGCGCTGGTCATCGAGGCGCTGCGCGTCCTCATGCGGGGCGGCATCTACCTGTACCCGGCCGATCACCGGGCCAAGTACCGCTCGGGTTGGCTGCGGACCGTGTACGAGGCCCACCCCATAGCCCTGCTCATGGAGGAGGCCAGTGGTTCGGCGACCGACGGGACCGAGCGGATTCTGGACAGGACGGCCAAGGGGCTCCACGAACGCACGCCGCTGGTCTTCGGGTCGGCCGACAAGGTGGCCCGGGTCGGCCGCTACCTCAATGGTCTCGCCTACGACGCGGAGCGTGCCCCGCTGTTCTCCAACCGCGGCCTCTTCAGGGAGTAGACGACCATGTCCGCACGACACCCGATCATCTCGGTCACTGGCTCCTCAGGGGCCGGCACCACCACCGTCAAGCACACGTTCGAGCAGATCTTCCGCCGGGAGGGCGTCCTGGGCGCCACCATCGACGGCGACGCCTTCCACCGGTACGGCCGCGACGAGATGGCCGAAGCCATCAGGGCAGCGGGCGAAGCGGGCAATCATCACTTCAGCCACTTCGGACCCGAAGCCAACCTCTTCGAGGAACTCGCCGGGGTGTTCGCCGAGTACGCGGAGCACGGCACCGGTCGCACCCGCCACTACGTGCACGACGAGGTCGAGGCCGTGCAGTACGGGACGCCTCCAGGCACCTTCAGCACCTGGGAGGAGTTCGAGTCCGACACCGACGTTCTGTTCTACGAGGGCCTGCACGGTGCCGTCGTGACCGATACGGCCGACATTGCTCGCCACGTGGATCTCAAGATCGGCGTGGTTCCCGTGGTGAACCTCGAGTGGATCCAGAAGATCCACCGCGACAAGTCGACTCGTGGCCATTCCGTGGAGGACGTGACGGACACCATCCTGCGACGGATGCCCGATTACATCCGCTACCTGTGCCCACAATTTACCGAGACGGACATCAACTTCCAGCGGGTGCCCATCGTCGACACGTCCAACCCGTTCGTGGCCCGCTGGATCCCGACGGCGGACGAGTCCTTCGTGGTCATACGCTTCCGCGATCCCGAGGGCATCGACTTCCCGTACCTGGTGTCGATGATCCACGACAGCTTCATGACCCGGGCAAACTCGATCGTGATCCCGGGCGGCAAGCTCGACGTGGCCATGCAGCTCATCCTCACGCCCATGATCCGCCGCCTCATCGAGCGCAAGCGGCGGGTGGCCTGACATGCCCGGATCAGCCTCCGCCAGTTGCTGGACGACGCGGGGGCCGGCCATGACCGCCATGGAGGACCTGTGCCGGCTCCGCTACGAGCAATTCGGCGCCGCCGGTCGGGCCTCCGCCATCGCCGTCGTGCCACTCGACGAGATGGCCGGGCGCTACTGCTCGGGCTCGCTCGACCCGCTGGCCTCGACGTCCACCATCCACTGAACCACCGACTGGAGACGAGCACATGGCAACCTACGACGCCGGCGTGAAGGACTACGCACAGACCTACTGGGAGCCGGACTACGAGCCGAAGGACACCGACCTCCTCGCCTGCTTCAAGATCACGCCCCAGGAGGGCGTGCCCCGCGAGGAGGCGGCGGCGGCCGTGGCCGCCGAGAGCTCGACGGGCACGTGGACCACGGTATGGACCGACCTGCTGACCGACCTCGACTACTACAAGGGCCGCGCCTACCGGGTCGAGGACGTGCCCGGCGATCCGAGCTGCTTCTACGCCTTCGTCGCCTACCCGCTCGACCTGTTCGAGGAGGGCAGCGTGGTCAACGTGCTCACCTCGCTGGTGGGCAACGTCTTCGGCTTCAAGGCCATCCGGGCGCTGCGGCTGGAGGACGTGCGCTTCCCGCTCCACTACGTGCTCACCTGCGGTGGGCCCCCGAACGGGATCATCGTGGAGCGCGACAAGATGGACAAGTACGGCCGTCCCCTACTGGGATGCACCATCAAGCCGAAGCTCGGCCTGTCGGGCAAGAACTACGGCCGGGCCGTCTACGAGTGCCTGCGGGGCGGCCTCGACTTCACCAAGGACGACGAGAACGTCAACTCGCAGCCCTTCATGCGCTGGCGCGACCGGTTCGAGAACGTCGCCGAGGCGGTCAAGTTGGCGGAGGCGGAGACCGGCGAGCGCAAGGGCCACTACCTCAACGTCACCGCCCCGACCGTCGAGGACATGTACGAGCGGGCCGAGTTCGCCAAGGAACTCGGCATGCCGATCATCATGCACGACTTCCTGACGGCGGGATTCACGGCCAACACGTCGCTGGCCAACTGGTGCCGGCGCAACGGCATGCTGCTCCACATCCACCGCGCCATGCACGCGGTCATCGACCGCAATCCGTACCACGGCATCCACTTCCGGGTCCTGGTCAAGTGCCTCCGGCTGTCCGGTGGTGACCACATGCATTCGGGCACGGTCGTCGGCAAGCTCGAGGGCGACCGCGAGGCGACGCTCGGCTGGATCGACCTGATGCGCGAGCGCTTCGTGCCCGAGCAGCGGTCGCGGGGCATCTTCTTCGACCAGGACTTCGGGCACATGCCGGGCCTGTTTCCGGTGGCGTCGGGGGGCATCCACGTCTGGCACATCCCCTCGCTGGTGGCCATCTTCGGGGACGACGCCGTCTTCCAGTTCGGCGGGGGCACGCTCGGGCACCCGTGGGGCAACGCGGCGGGGGCCACGGCGAACCGGGTGGCGCTCGAGGCCTGCGTGGAGGCCCGCAACGACGGCCGCGACGTCGAGAACGAGGGCACCGAGATCCTCACCCGCGCCGCCAAGTCGAGCCCCGAGCTGGCGGCCGCCTTGGAGACGTGGCGCAACATCCGCTTCGAGTACGACTCCGTCGACAAGCTCGACGAGGTGGCCAAGTGACGACAGAGGAGAGAGGCACCATGGAGAACGGAATCCGCGACTTCCCCTCGCGCGTGGGAGAGCAGGCATCGAAGCGACTGGGGACCTTCTCGTACCTGCCCCCGCTGGACGCGGCCGCGGTCGAGCGGCAGACGGAGTACCTGGTCCGTCGGGGTCTGACGGCCATGATCGAGCACGTGGAGCCCGAGCGGGCCACAGCCCGCTACTGGTACATGTGGAAGCTCCCACTGTTCGGCGAGACGGACCCCGGGGCGATCCGCGCCGAGGTTGACGCCTGCATCCGGGCCAATCCGGGACATCACGTGCGGTTGATTGGCTTCGAGCCGAAGCGCCAGACGCAGCTCGTGGCCTTCGTGGTCGAGCGGGGCGGGACCACGCCGTGACCCTGATCGCACCGTCCATCCTCTCGGCCGACTTCGCCCGGCTGGGCGAGGAGGTGCGGGCCGTGGACGCGGCCGGTGCCGACTGGATCCACGTCGATGTGATGGACGGCCACTTCGTGCCCAACCTGACCATCGGGCCCGCCGTGGTGGCGGCCATCCGCCCCTACACGGCCAAGCCGCTCGACGTGCACCTGATGGTGGCCCCGGCGGCACCCCACCTCCAGGCCTTCGTGGACGCGGGCGCCGACTCGCTCACCGTGCACGTCGAGTCCGAGGTGCACCTCCACCGCACCGTGCACGCAGTGCGGGACCTCGGGGTCCGGGTGGGCGTGTCGCTCAACCCGTCGACCCCGGTCTGCATGCTCGAGCACGTCCTCGACGACGTCGATCTGGTACTCGTGATGTCCGTCGACCCCGGTTTCGGTGGCCAGCAGTTCATCGAGGCGACCGTCGCCAAGGTGGCGGCCCTGGCAGACTCGATCGGTGACCGGCGGGTCACCATCCAGGTCGACGGTGGCATCAACGCCCAGACCGCCGAACAGGTGGCGGAGGTAGGAGCTCAGGTGTTGGTGGCCGGATCGGCGGTGTTCGCCGGTGGCCCCCCGTGCTACGCCGGAAACATCACTCGGCTGCGGGGGATCGAACCGCGCGGGTCCACCCACGAGCCCTACGTCGGAGCCTCGACCGGTGTCAGCGCTTCGGCACAGACGGCGACGACGATCTGACCGGACCACCGAGCCCGCGGTGGGGCGCATGTCGAACTCGAGGTCGGCACCACCGTGGACCTGTGGGTTCCGAGGATGTCATCCGGGTACCTTGACCAGGACTTTCGCGAATCAGCGTTGAGGCACGAAACTGGGACGTTGCTCGACGACCTCGATGGCGCCGAAGCGAGCAAGACGGTCCGCTTCACCATCGGCGGCAAGTCCTACGAGATCGACCTGAGCGCCAAGAACGCCGAGCCCCATAAAGCACGGCGAGCTGGCGGACGCGCCTCAGTACGACCGAAGGTTCGGGCATCGCGGACGGCGGGCGACGCGCCGACCGGCGCCGCAAAGGGCGAGACGCTGTTCTCCGGGCTCGACGCTGAGCAGAAGGACGCGTTCCGCAGGTGGGCGAAGATGCCGAACGCTCGGCGCACCAGCAACGAGCGGGTCCAGGCGTGGATCGACGTTGGGAAGCCGACTGACGGACGGGCGCCAGGTCGAAAAGCGCCGGTGAAGCGCACAGTCGCACGGACGACCGACATCGCCAGGGTTTGGCCGTCGGGCCGGCGGCTGAACTTGTAGGCACCGTGGGATGTGCCCATGGCGATCGCCAGTGCGTCGACCCGGGTGGCGGCGACGAATGCCACCGCCTGGTCGGGGTCGGTCAGCAGTTGCCCGCGCTCCAGCACGCCCACGGCCCCATGGCCGTCCTCCTGTTCGCCGGTACCGTTGTTCGATGGACCGATCGCACAGGGGAGCCGCCGAAGCTGCCCGTCAGCAAGGTCCGGCCCGAGCCGTCTTGGGGGCGTAGGGCAATGGGAGCGGGGACCATCGACGCCATTGCAGTCGGCATGCCAGGAGTCTGGCTCCTCGTCGCGGCCGTGGTCGGCGTCGCGACGGTGCTGGCCATCCTGGTCGTCCGCCGGGTCCGCCCGGCGAGCCCCGTCCGACGTCGGAAGCGTCATGCTGCCGGACAGAAGGCGCTCTCGGACCGGTTGTCCCGTGATCCGCGTGGAGCTCCGGCACCTGAGACCGACAAGGTGACGCGCCGACGCCTGCGCCACCTGGAGCGGACCCTCGCCCCGAATCTTTCGGAGTCCCAGAGGCACTGGTTCGACAGCCATTTGGACGGCGGGCGCTACCGGCAGGCCCTCGAGTCGCTCGCCACGTGGACGGTGGACTCACGGCTGCCGATCCCTCCGCCGGCCCGGGACGAATTCCTGTCGATCGCCACCTCACTCGGGATCAGGGGGACGATGCTGGGGATCCTCCACAGCCACGACCGGGAGCCGCATCATGCACTCCAATCCGAGGTGAACGGAAAGCCGGGCATTGACATCCCCCTGAAGGAGTTCGAGGAACTGGTCGGCGAAGCCCTCGACTCGCTCCCGGAGGAGTTCCTCAAGGCCATGACGAACGTGGCGATCACGGTCGAGGAGGAGGCCGATGGACGAGACCTCTTCGGCCTCTATAAGGGCGTCCCCCTGACCAAGCGGTACTACGGCACGTGGTACGCCAACCCCGACCAGATCTTCATCTATCGAAAGACGATCTGCGGACACTGCCGGACGAAGGAGGAGGTCGAGGGTTTGGTGCACAAGACGGTGGTCCACGAGATCGCCCACCACTTCGGAATCAGCGACCCCCGTCTCCAGGAGCTGGGATGGGGATAACCGGAGGGTAGGCCGACCGCGTCCCCGGAAGGATGATTCCAAGGTGCAAAGCCCTGGGGCTACCGGGCCACTGCGGTCCTGGATCAAGCACTGATCTCAACGGTGCGAAACAGCCACTGAGGCGGGGGCCATCCTCCACCACCATCCCCTCGGTTCGGAGGTTCCTCAGCATGGCGCGTGGAAAGGATCAGTCCCGGCTTCAGGGGGGAATCTGTCGACTCAGGCACCAGCATGTCAGCGCCCACCGGCCGGCTGCCGAAGTCATTCAGCACTCCGGCGACTCGGCCGAAATGTTCGGAACGGGCACGGCCACCAACACGTGCACCATCGCCGTCCCTGTAGGCCTAAGTCAGAACGACACTGTTTCATCCAGTCCCAGGTGGTCTCAACCGATCCAACGGCATCGCGAACACTTGTTGGCTTTTTTTCAGGTCCGTTTAGTGGCCATACTCAGGACTTTTAGACCAGACTGCGGATGATTGTTGGTTCTTCGGATTCTGGCGGGGTCGCGCCCTCACCTGACCACGATCGAGCCCAGCACCCGCCAGTTAGGCCGACCGGCGTAGAGCAGCGCTCGGATCCGGTAGTTCTCGAAGTTCCGGAAGCCGAAGCCGATGCGTTTGATGCGCTTGATCAGGTTGTTGAGGGCTTCGGTCGGACCGTTGGACACCCGGGCCAGGTGGAAGTTGCAGATCTTGTCGAACCAGCTCTTGATGGTCCGTCCGAGCTTTTGGATCTCGGGCGGCATGGCCCGTTTCACGCAGTGGCGTTGGAGCTCGTCGAGCACCTTGCGGGCCTCGTCGGGGTCGCTCGTGCGGTAGAAGTCCCGCAGGCGCTCCTTGACGCGGTAGGCGATGGCCACCTCGGCGTTCGGGTCGCCCAGCTCGAGCAGTGACCACAGACGCTCGGTGGCTTTGGCGTCGAGCTTCTCTTCTCCGGTGAGGAGCACCCGACGGACCCGAAAGAGCGGATCGTCTCTTCGTCCCCGGTGGCCGGTCTGTTCGGACTGGACCCGCCGTCGAACGGCATCGAGGCAGCGGTTGGCCAGGGCGATGACGTGGAAGGGGTCGACCACCTGGGCGGCTCTGGGCAAGATCACCGAATAGACCGCCGCGTAGGTGGCCGACATGTCGAGGGCGCCATAGCGGATCCGCTCCTTCCAGGCCCTCGGTTGCTTGTCGATCCAGCCCGCCACGTCGACGTAGGCGCGCGTGGGCAGGATGTCGATGATCTGGTGGTTCTCCACGTCGGCCACCGTCGTGGCGTAGGCGGCGTGGCTCGCTGCTTCGGTCTTGACGAAGGAGGTCTCGTCGAGCCCGATGGCCGTGGTCTGGTGCAGCCGCTTGCGGTCGGCGGCGAGCAGCGCCTCGCCGTAGGTGAGCACCGCGTCGTTGACCGTGTGCCAGTCACAGTCGAGCTCGCCGGCCACCTCAGAGACGGTCCGGCCCCCGCCGACTTGGACCGTCGCCCACTTGGCCGCCCTGGTGGTGAGCAGGCAGTGCTTGGCCGCGATGCGGTGGTCCTCTAAGACCCAGGACTTCTTCGCGCACGCCGGGTCGACACAGCACATGCGGTGTTTCTTCCAGGCCAGGCTCATCGGCGTCCCGTAGACCGGGAGGTCCACGTAGTGCACCACCGGGCGTTCTTTGACCTGGGCCCGTGTCCCGCACCTCGGACAGCGCACGTCGCTTGGGGTCTGTTCGACCAGCAGCTCGACGTCGGGCCCATGGCGCTCGTAGGCCAGGACTTGGACGTCTTTCAGACCCACCAGGGCCTGGAGGATCTCAGTAGGGTGGTCGAGGACGAAGGTGCTTCTTGCTTTTTGGCTCACACCTCAAGCTTGAAGCGCCTTCGCCTATTTCTGGGTGACCTCGGAGAAGGCGACTCCCCGCCAGAATCCGAAGACCCCCTATGAGCTGGACTTATTGAGTGGGCCGTACAGGACTTGAACCTGTGACCCCTTGCGTGTCATGCAAGTGCGCTACCAGACTGCGCCAACGGCCCCGGAAGGATGGACTTTACCATCTGGCCTGCTTGAGGCCCGGCCGACGGATGCCCCAGCCGCCATCACCTCTCGATGACGAGCACCGCCGAGCCGTTGACCTTGTCGTGCGCAAGGTCGCTGAGTGCATCTTGGGCACGCTCGAACGGGTACGTGGTCGTGGTCGCGTGCACGCGCATGCGCGGCGCCAAGCGCAGGAGCTCTTCGCCGTCTGCCCGAGTGTTCGCCGTCACGCTGCGAACGACCCGTTCGTAGAAAAGGTCCTCCTCGTAGTTGAGGGGCGGCACGTCGCTCAGGTGGATGCCGGCAATGACGAGCACGCCACCCCGGTCGAGTGCCTTGAGTGCGGGCGGCACGAGCGAGCCGACCGGTGCGAACAAGATGGCGGCGTCGAGCTTCTCGGGCGGCTGCTCGTCCGCTCCTCCGACCCAGACCGCACCGAGGTCCCGTGCGAGATCTCTCGCTGCCGCCGAGCGCGTCGGAACGTAGATCTCCGCACCCTCGGCCAATGCGATCTGGGCGCTCAGGTGGGCCGAGCTCCCGAACCCGTAGAGGCCGAGGCGCCCACCATGGGGGAGCTCGGTCAGCCGCAGGGCGCGGTAGCCAATGATGCCCGCGCACAGAAGCGGCGCCGCCTGCTCATCACTGAGCGCATCGGGCAGCGCGTAGGCGTATCGCTCGTCGACCACCGCAGCCTCGGCGTAGCCACCGTCTCGGTCCCAGCCGGTGAATGTCGCGTACGGACACAGATTCTCGCGCCCGCTTCGACAGAAGCGACACCGCCCGCACGTCGACGCCAGCCAGGCGATGCCCACGCGGTCACCGACCGCGAACCGGCTCGCTCCGGACCCGAGCTTGCCCACTGTGCCAACGACCTGGTGGCCCGGGACCACGTGGGGGCGATGCACATCGAGATCGCCCTCGGCGACGTGAAGGTCCGTCCGGCAGACTCCGCAGACCGACACCGATAGGCGAACCTCGCCCGGGCCGGGTTCGGGCGGCTCGAGATCAACGAGCCTGAGCGGTCCCGAGTCGATGGGTCCGGGTTCGACGACCTGCCATGCGCGCACGGCTCCATCCTCGCGCCATCGCGGTGGTGCTCGTTCAGACGAGAGCGGGCTCGCAGAGGGGCCAGATGTAGTCGCGAGGATCGAGCGGCTCGCTCCCCTGGCGCCGACGCCACTCGTCGAACGACGCCGCCCACTCGCGGTGCCACTCGACCTGGGAGAGGTGCAACTCCCCCACGTCGGTGCCGCGCAGCTCGGGGAACTTCTCGCTCATCGCCAAGAGGACGCCGATCGAGGCCTCCGCGTCGGCCGCTGCATCGTGTGCGGACCGGATGTCGACGCCGTAATGGCCGCAGAGGTGGCCGAGGGTCCTGCGACCCTTGCGGTACTTGTCGAATCGCCGGTCGATGACGAGCGCGTCGAGCACGTTGCCGGCCCAGCCTCGCTCGCCGAGTCCTCGACCGTCGAGGCGCCGACACTGCACGTCGAGGATGGTGAGGTCGTAGTCGAGCTTGATGCCGGCGACCGGCACGCCACGGCGTGACGCTCTGATCAGCGCATCGGCCAGCACCTCGACGGCGTCGTCGAGGGGCATGCCCTCGTCGCGGGCTCGCTCGGTCGAGATCCCGTGCACGGCGGTGGCGCCAGAAGGGATCTCCCTTCCGGGGTCCACCAGGTGAGCCTCGGTTCCCGTGACGACGCCGCGCTCGACCGTCACGAGCGCAAACGAGACGGCGACGTCACTGAAGCGGTCGACGCCGGTCGTCTCGAGGTCGAAGCCGAGAAGTTCGCAGTCTGCCCATCGGGCGTCTCCAAGCATGACGGGAGCATTCCATGGGGGTGTATCAAAGTCGCGGATCATCCAGTACCGCGGCGGCACCGAGGGGCGTGACGGCAGCGATTTGCGGGTAGCGCGAAATGGTGCGACAGCGGGGAACCAATGACCGTCGAGCAGCGCCGAGGCCCGGCGCCGAACCGAGCCATGCTGACGGGCCGAGATTGTCGATGGTTCAACGCCTCCTCGGACCGAGTGGGCACGATGTGGCGCCGGGCCCGCCCCGAACCGACGGTTCCGTCTCGACCAAGGGAGGCTGACGAATGACAACCACGACGCGCCGTCGAGCAACGCGCAAGGAGGAAATGGCCGCCCGTGTCCTCGATCGCTTCGGCACCACGTGGGCAAGTGAGACCGGCTTCACGGTGCGCGACGCGCCCTCCCCCTTGTTCCGACTGCTCTGCCTCTCGATGCTGCTGAGCGCCAGGATCAGCAACGAGCTGGCCGTGCGCGGCGCACGCGCCTTGACCGTGGCGGGCTGGACGACGGCGCGCAAAATGGTGGACAGCACATGGGCCGACCGGGCCAGGACACTCAACGAGTCGGGCTACGCCCGCTTCGACGAGCGAACCGCCCGCATGCTCGAGGACTCGAGCCGCCTGCTCCTCGACCGGTGGAAGGGGGACCTGCGAAAGCTTCGGGAGGAGGCCGGGCGCGAGCAGCCCGCCGAGCGGGCCCTGCTGAAGGAGTTCAAGGGGATCGGCGACGTGGGCGTCGACATCTTCTTTCGCGAGGTCCAAGGCGTCTGGGGCGAGCTCAGCCCCTTTGTGGACGAGCGGGCGCGCAAGGCCGCCCAACGCCTGGGTCTCGGCTCACAACCCCGTGCAATCGCCTCGCTCGTCGCCGCAGAGGACCTGCCGCGGCTTGTTGCGGGCCTGGTGCGAGTCGACCTCGAGCACGCCTACGACGACGTGCTCGAGTCCTCAAGCTGAGCCCCGAGCCCCGAGCCCGTCAGAGTTCGGGTGAGTCGCCGGTCCGGATGGTGCCGGGCACGACGACGTGGGCGAGGACACCGACGCTCGACTCGTGGTTCGTGCTCACGTGCCGCAAGATGTCGAGCTGGCGCTCCCGCCCGCCGGGTTGCGGCCGCGTGGTCATCACGCAGCGGCTGCAGGGTTTGTCGACCTCGAGGACGGCGGAGCCGATCCGCACCTGACGACCGATCCATCCCATCTCGAGCGGGCCCCGGTCGGGCGCCTCGATCACGATGTTCGGGCGGAAGCGCTGCAGCGACCAATCGAGATCGGGCCGCTCACCTTCGAGCATGTGCACACTCGAGGTCGTGAGCACGTGCACCTGTGAGGAGTCGACGAACGAGTAGTCGGGTCCCTCCCAGCGCACGGGCTCGGAATCATCAGACTCGAAGTCGATCGGGCACTCGAAGGTTCCCGGGCCGTGACGGTCGGCACTGACCAGATGCACGGAGCGCCCCAGCCACTCACTCAGTGCATCATTCAACGCCACTCCGGGCTCGAACTCGCCGGCGCCGGGCACCAGCACTGTCGGCACCCCCTCGTCGAGGCGCGCCGAGGCGAAGAGGAGGCGACCTTCGCGCTTGGCGGAGATGACGGTGCCCGACGATTCGTCGAGGACGCCGAAGCGACGGTCACCGCCGATGCCGTCATGCTTGGCGTCCAGCGCGGTGCGGGGCTCGCCCTGGAGCGACTTGACCGGATAGCGGAACAACGCGTCAACTCGCACGTCCCGCACGCTAGACCTATGGCCTGTCAGCACCCGCTGACCGCCCGGTCGAAGGGGACGCCCAGCTGCCTCTTGCGGCGCACCCGGCGATGGCGCGGACGTCGGCGTAGGGTGGCCTGCAGGGGCTCGGGCCTCACAAGCGGCCGGGGCCCGGGAAGCAGGAGGTGGGGCGTGCGGCACACCCATTCGACCGTTCGCCGTGCGCTCGCACTGGCGGCCCTCGCAGCCTTCATGGTGCTGCCCGTCTGGCTCGTCGGGTCGCCCCCGAGCGGGGCGCTCCTGCCCCCGGTGAGCGGCTGCGGCTACACGTTCGGGCCCAACGGCGTCCTCGGCGCTGCCGGCACGGAGTACTTCTCGTTCGTCCTCAACCCGGCCAATCCGGCGCAACAGTGCACCGTTTCGGTTTCCTTCACCGCCGCCATCGCCCCCAACGCCGGGGGCTCGTACACGAACATCGACAACAACCCGCTGCACGCCACCGAGAGCGTCTCGTTCGTGGCCGGGCGCCTGCCGCCTGTGCTGGTGGTCGGCTGGGCCGGCCTCCACTGCGCCGACCCGGCCCTTCCCGGCTCGCTCACCGTGACGGCCGCAGGACAGTCGACGGCCGCCGCGATCGGAGTGCCGCAGAGCTGCGGCCCACCGGGGGCGACCCATTCGTCGCTCAGGCCTCAGAACGCCCCACTCCTCAGCATCGTCGCCATCGCCCCGACGGCGAACAACGGCGGCTACTACACGATCGATCAGGTCGGCAACATCACCTCGGCCGGCAACGCCCCGGGCTATGGCACCTACCAGGCAGAGTCCTTCGCACCGGTGGTGGGCATCGTGAACGTCCCCGGCGCCAACGGCTCGTGGGTGGTCGCCGCCGACGGGGGCGTGTTCTCGTACGGCGCCGCGGTGTTCTACGGCTCCCTCGGCGGGGTGCACCTGAACGCCCCGATCGTCGGCATGGCGCCCACGCCGAGCGGGCATGGCTACTGGCTCGTCGGCGTCGACGGCGGGGTCTTCGCCTTCGGTGATGCCCAGTTCTATATGTCCCTCGGAGGGACCGCGCTGAACGCCCCGATCGTCGGCCTGGCGCCCACCCCGAGCGGGCACGGCTACTGGCTCGTCGGCGCTGACGGCGGGGTGTTCACCTTCGGCGATGCTGCCTTCGCGGGGTCGCTCGGGAGCGTCGCTCTCAACGCGCGCATCATCGGGATCGCCGCCGGCCCCCATGGGGGCTACTGGCTGGTGGGTGCCGACGGCGGGGTGTTCACCTTCGGCGACGTGCCCTTCGAGGGCTCGATGGGCGCCAAGCCACTCAACGCACAGGTCGCCGGCATGGCCGTCACCTCGACGGGGAACGGCTATTGGCTGGTCGGCTCGGACGGGGGGATCTTCACCTTCGGCGACGCCGACTTCTTCGGGGCGAACCCGATCACGCCCTGGGGCGCAACCGCCGGCTGAGGCGGAGCGGGGTGCCGATCCTGCGCAGCCGCCCGTGCGGCCGCCGGCAGGCTCCCACACAGAGAGGTCATGCGCGAAGAGGACCCGCGGCTCAAAGGCCGCGAGTCTGTCCATCCAGCCGGGAAACGACAGCAGGCCGTCGCGGCGAGCATGTCGGCGTCGAACGAGGTCGCAGCGTCGTACAACTGCCCGGCGCCGCGGCAGCGGACGACGAGTGACTGGTGACCGGCCACGTGTCCGGGCGCCGGGACCAAGAAGACGCCCTCACACAGCGCCGCCTCGCCGCTGATCGGCTCGTACTCGAGGTCGCCGGCAACGAGCTCGGCAAGCGTGCAGTCGCCCTCTCGATCGGTCTCGAGCTCGTCAGCCTGGGTGGACACCGGCCGTCCAGCGAGGAGGGGGTTGCCGCCGTAGTGGTCGAAGCGCAGGTGGCAGTTCGCGACCCGGCCAACCTCGTCGAGTGCTGCGCCGACGGCGCCGAGCGCGTCGACGAGGGGCCTGTGCACCGGCCGGTAGTGGGCATCGAGGTCCTCGTGGCCTGCGCCCATGCCGGTGTCGAACAGGAGCCAGCGCCCTGCGCGGCGCACCAGTAGCCGAGCACAGACTCGACGCGTGGTTGCCCGGTCCCGGTCTCTTCGCCCGGTCGCTCGAAGTAGCCGAAGTCGACTCGGGTGACGCCATCGACCGACAGCACGCGCCCAGGCTATGGCGCCATTTCTCGGCGCGGCCCCTCGCTCGAACCGAAGGACACGAGTGCGGCCAGTATCTCGTCCCAGTGCCGCGGGACGATGAGGTGGCCCTCGTCGGGGAGAACCGTCAGCGTGGATGTGGCGATGCGGCCGGCGAGTCCTTCGGCCGCCGTGACCGGCACGTTCACATCCTCTCGCCCGTGCCAGAAGTGCACCGGCACACGCACCGCCGCGGGATCGAATCCCCAGGGCCGTGCCAGCATGCTCGACTCCTGCGCAACTCCCCGGCCACCTTGGCGGAACGCCTCCGGTGCGACCCGCGCCTCGAGGTCGCGTCGGCGGGGGCTCGACAGTGCAGCACGGTCGCCGGCCGGGAGGCCGCTCGAGGCGGCGGCCCGCTCGAGGAGCCGCACCGGGTGCCGCCGAGTCCGCCAGGCGTCGCGCTCGGCGAGGGCGCGGGCGAGTGTCGGGACTCGCTGCACGACAGTGTGTCGGATGCGCATCGTCGGTCGGAGGCCCCGCAGGGTGCCGGGGTTGGGCGGCCCGGCCCCGGCGATGATCCCGACCCCGACGACACGCGCGCCCAACCCGTGGGCGGCAACCAGTGCATGCGGGCCGCCCGCCGAGAACCCGGCGACGGCGAAGCGATCAATACCAAGCGAATCGGCGAGGTGGGCGACGTCCGCCGCCCAGTCGGTGAGCCGGCGGCCGGCCTGGAACGCGGAGAGGCCCACGCCCGGCCGGTCAGGGGCGATCACCCGGGCGAAGCGTGGGTCCTCGTCCCAGAGTTCTTGGACCGCCAGCCGCGAGCCGGGCAGGCCGTGGAAGAGGAACACCGGCACGCCAGAAGGAGGTCCGTACTCGGCAAAACCGAGGGTCCGGCCGTCGGGGAGCTCGATGACCTGCCGCAGACGCCTCGGATCTGGCCCCATCGCTTCGCACCTCTCTGCCCCCGAGGACCGCCTGCGCGTGCCTTCACGCGCTGGACGCTCGGATTGTAGGGAGGAAACCGGCGCGAATGGGAGTCCGCCGGGCGAGTTCCCGAGCCCAGTCAGCCGTGTTCGAGGATGGCGTCCAACTGCTTGCGGGTGACCGGCCGGTGCGCCAGGTCCTCCGAGGACGGGCGGATGCCGGCGAGCAGCACGTCGAGGTGCCGCTGCCATGCCGTCGGCGCGACGCTGCGGGTCGATTCCACGATGCCCCGCACGGACCACATCAGCAAGGTGACGTCGGTGCCGGTGAGGTCGTGGCGCACCTTGTGCTGGCGCTGTGCGTCAGCGAGGAGCTCGCCGATGAGAGATCGTGCGGTCTTGACCATGTCGTGGTCGGTGTTCCACAGCTTGGGCAGGCAACCAGGGTGTGCCGCCTGGAACGCACTTGATTTGCGCAAGAAGTCCTCGAGTCCGGTGCCGTCTGCCCGGTTCGCCGACTCACGTGCCATCTCGATCGTGGCCTCGAGGACCTCGTGGACCAGGGCGTCGATCAACGCCTCTTTGGTCGGGAAGCGGCGATACAGCGTCCCCATACCGACGCCCGCGGCACGCGCGACATCGGCGACACTGGCATCGAGGCCCTGCGCGTCGAACACGTCACCGGCGGCGGCCAGGAGGCGCTTGCGGTTCCGGGCCGCATCCTTGCGGAGGGGTCGCGCAACTTCAGGATCGGCCAGCGGCCTCACCTCACTCAGACTGATCACCCGCCAGGGTGCCACCGGCGAGCAGCCCGAGCTCGGCATGGGGCATCGTGTCCTTCGAGGAGGCCGAGCGCGCACGGAGTGTCGACGGGACGAGCGTGGCGGCGATCGCCGCGCCGGCTGCGGCCACGGTGAGCAAGGCGAAGCCGCGGGTGTACCCCGATTCGGCGGGAAGGCTGCCATGGTGCACGCCGGCCGTCACGATGCTGCTCATCACCGCCGCGCCGATCGCGCCGCCGATCGTGCGGATGTTCGCGTTCATACCGCTGGCGACGCCCGTCTGCTCGGACGGGACGGCGGCCACGACGAGGCTCGACATCGCGGCGAACGCCAGGCCGAACCCAGTGCCTTGGATGAACATGGCGATGATGATCTGCCAGATGGCGGCGTGGGCAACGGTGAGAAGCAAGAAGTTCATGACGCCGATTACCGTCCCGGCGACGAGGACCGCCTTGGTCCCGTAGCGCTTGGAGAACGGCCCTGATGCCACACCGAAACCGAACATGGCGATGCTGGCCGGAAGGAGGATCAGGCCCGAGACGGTGATGCTCACACCGAAGCCGTAACCCGCAGACGTCGGAGTCTGGAGGAATTCGGGCAAGAAGGCGAACGATGCGTACATGCCGACCCCGAGGAGGAGGGCGACGAGGTTGGTCGTCCACACCGCCTTGAGGCGCATCATCTTCATGTCGATCAAAGGATGCGTCGAGCGCGACTCGACGACGACCCACGCGACGCACAGCACCGCGGCCAAGGCGATCAGGCCCACAACGGCGGCCGACCCCCACCCCCACGTCGGCGCCTCGCTGATCCCGAGGATGAGGGCGACGAGCCAGCCGGACAACAAGATGGTGCCGGGCCAGCTGATCCTGCCCGGGGTGCGCACCGCGGACTCGGGCACGACGACGACCGCCAAGAGCCCGACGGCGGCGAGCGCGAGTGCAGGTATCCAGAACAGCCAGTGGTAGTTGAGGGCCTTGACGATCGGCCCGGCCAAGACGATGCCGAGGCCCGCACCCGCCGCCGCCAGGGCGGCGATGACGCCGACGGCCCCGCCGACCTTCTCGGAGGGGAACTCGTCGCGGATGATCCCGAAGGAGAGGGGTAAGACGCCGCCGCCGACACCTTGGATGACGCGAGCCACGATCATGACCATGATCGATCCGGCAAGGGCGGCGAGCACGGAGCCGACGGTCAAGGCAACGAGCGCCACGACCAGCAGCCGCTTCTTGCCGAACATGTCCCCGAGGCGCCCCATGATCGGCGTGAAGATCGACGCCGAGAGCAGATAGGCCGTGAGCACCCACGTCACGGAGTTCTGCGTCGTGTGGAGGCCGGACTGGATGGTCGGCAGCACCGGTATCACGAGCGACTGGAGCAGCGCATAGGCAGCGACCGCGCCGGCAAGGACCGCGAACGTCACTCGGTAGTGGGTACGTACCTCTCCTGCTGCCACGCGAACCTCCAGGTGAGCCAAGCGGAGTCTCCGTTCCGTTTCACTCTACAACAAAGCGGAGCGTGCGCTCCACATCAACGACGCGGCCATGCGGCGAACCTCGCACGATTCCTCCGCTGATACCGGGAGATGCCGACAGAATCGGCTTCCCCCGCGGTGCGGTCTACCCCGGCGGGCCCGGGACTCGTAACCTGGCCAGATCCTCGCCCGCACTCGTGGGCGCCGATCCTCCCAACGAAAGGTCCCCGTCCATGCTCTCTTTGCCCGACACGTCAGTCCCCATCTCGAACACGCCCGGCAGCGTGTCGGCGTGCGTGCGATGACCGGCGGCCGCGATCTCGCCCTCTTGGCCGGACGCGTCGTGCTCGGGGGCTACCTCGCCGCACATGGCGCGCAGAAGCTCTTCGGCTCCTTTGACGGGCCGGGCATCGAACCGGTGGCGGCAGCGTTCCACAACCTGGGACTCCGGCCCGGCCGGGCCACGGCGACGCTCGCCGGGCTGTCCGAGCTCGGCGGCGGCGTGCTCACCATGGCGGGGGTCGCCGACCCCCTCGGCCCCATCATCATCGCCGGCACCATGGCGGTGGCGAGCTCGACGCACCGGGCGAACGGCCCCTTCGCGATGAAGCAGGGCTACGAGCTGCCGCTGACCAACCTGGCGGCGGCGCTCGCGCTCGCCGTCGCGGGGCCGGGCCGCTATTCGGTCGACGGCCTGACCGGTCGTCGCCTGCCGACGCCGCTCACACGACTTGTCGTGCTCGGGACCGTGCTCGCCAGCGCCGCCAGCGTCGGCATGGTCGTGAGGACCGCACCAGCAGCGCCGGTGGAAGAGCAGGCGTCCGGGGAGGACGAGAGCGACTGACGGCGGGCGACGCCGAGCGCCTCAGACTCCGAAGCCGTCAAGAGTGCCGGCCAAAATCAACGCGAGCACCGTTGTGCACTGGCTGCTCGACTGTGCGGCATTCTCTGGAGGCGGCGCCCGGATTCGAACCGGGGTACGGGGCTTTGCAGGCCCCTGCCTAAACCACTCGGCCACGCCGCCAGGACAAGGGAGCCTACCTGGTCCCCCGCCGGGCCCTCGGCGCCGGATCGATGCGCCGGGCCCGAGCGGGACAGGCCGCAGACAGCCGGCAGGACGGCCGTCGAGCTGAGTGCTTGAATCGTGGCGTGCATATTGGTCTGATCGCCCCGCCGTGGACTCCCGTCCCCCCGCCGCTCTACGGCGGCATCGAGCTGGTAGTCGACGAGTTGGCCCGGGGCTTCGCCGACGCCGGCCATGACGTGACCCTCTTTACGACGGGCGACTCCACGTGCCCGGTGCCAAAGCTCTTCGTGCTCGAAGAGGCCGAGGGCGCCCGGATCGGGGCAGCCGTCCCCGAGCTCCGCCACGTCATCGGCGCCTACCACGCCCTCGCCGACTGCGATGTGATCCACGACCACACCTTGGCCGGGCCGCTCCTGGCTGCCGCCCGCAGCGATCTCCCGCCGGTGGTCACGACCGTGCACGGGCCCCTCAACGAGGACCTCATCGCCCTCTACTCCGAGCTGGCCGGCAAGGTCCCAGTTCTTGCCATCTCCGAGACCCAGCGACGGGCCGCCCCTGAGGTCGAGATTGCCCGGGTCATCCACCACGGCATCGACGCGCGCAACTTCGAGGTCGGCGACGGCCTGGGCGACGACGACGGCCCCTACTGCCTCTTCCTCGGCCGGATGACCGACGACAAGGGCGCCCACCGTGCCATCGAGGTCGCCCGCAAGGCCGGGATGCGCATCCTGATGGCCGCCAAGATGCGCGAGGCGGTCGAGGTCCGTTACTTCACCGAGATGGTCGAGCCCCTCCTCGGCCCCGACGCCGTCTTCTTGGGCGAAGTCCCCCACGAGATGAAGCTGGAGCTCCTGCGTGGGGCGAGCGCCCTCCTCTTCCCGATCCGCTGGAACGAGCCCTTCGGCCTCGTGATGCTCGAGGCACTGGCATCGGGGACGCCGGTGCTCGCGTTCCCCGAGGGAGCGGCCCCCGAGGTGGTCGACAACGGCCGCACCGGGTTCATCTGCCAGGACGAGGCCGAGATGGTCAGCGCCTTGGAGAACGTGCACACCATCAACCGGGCCGACTGCCGGGCCGCCGTCGAGGGCTACTTCTCGACCAAGCGCATGGTCGACGAACACCTCGAGTTCTTCGCCGAGCTCACCGCGTCGCGCTAGCAAAACCTCGCTGCGCCCGGCCAACGGCGCCCGGGAAGACGGCTCAGGACTTCGAGCGCCCGAGCAGCCACCACAGGGCTGCGACGACGACGGCGATCACGAGGACCAGCTTGATGACGCCCCACAGGAACCCGGCGACGAAGGACAGCACCCAGAAGGCGAGGACGACCGCCACGACCCCGACAGCCACCAGCGCGACACCGTCGACGACCCGCAGCCCGAACCCCTTGCGCTTCTCAACCTCGGTCATGGGACCTCCTCGGCGACGGTCAACGGCCGTCTGCACCTCCGATGCTACGTTCCCCGAATGGGCGATGTGCCGTCACTGCGTGACCGGCGTCAGACATTGCTCGACGATCCGGACTTAAAGGGCCTGGCTTTCTGCAGGGCCTACGCGCACGAGGCCGACGTCTGGCTCTCGGCGATCGCCGAGCGGGCGGTTGCGGGAGGCCACCCGAACCACCTCGCCCTCCTCGCCGTCGGCGGCTACGGACGCGGCGAGCTCTGCCCCTTCAGCGACCTCGACGTCGTGCTGGTCCACACCGGCCGCGGCGACGTGGCCAAGGTGGCCGATGCCATCTGGTACCCGGTGTGGGACCAGGGGGTGCATCTCGACCACAGCGTTCGCCGGCCGAAGGAGGTGCTCGAAGCAGCATCTGGCGACCTGCGCGTCGCCCTCGGGCTCCTCGACGCCAGGGTCATCTGGGGTGAGCACAAGGTCGCCGAGCCCATCATCGGCGATGCCATCGACCTCTGGCGGGCCGAGGGCGCGGAGTGGCTCGACACCCTCGCCGAGCAGATGCACGAACGTCACGTCAACCAGGGCGACGTCGCCTTCCTCCTCGAGCCCGACCTGAAGGAGAGTCACGGGGGCCTTCGCGACGTCAACGTCTTGAACGCCATCGCAGCCGGTTTCCCGCTCCTCGACGACTACGTCGACCTCTCGTCCCTCCAACCGGCAGCCGAGCTGCTGACCGATGTGCGCGTCGAGCTGCACCGGCGGGCAGGGAGGGCGCTCGACCGGCTCCTGCTCCAAGAGCAGGACCACGTCGCCTCGGTGCTCGGCTTCGGCTCCGCCGATGAGCTGATGGCCCACGTCGCCGAGGCGGGCCGCAGCATCTCGTGGCTCACCGACGACGCCTGGCGTCGGCGCCACCTCTGGCAGCCTCGGGTGCATCGGCGCAGCAGGTCCCTCTTCAGGGCCCGGCCGAAGACGCCCGACACTGACTCGGGCGGCGCCTCGGAAGGCGATGTCGAGCCGGGCATCGCCGTCGTTCGAGGGGAGGTGGCACTGACCCCCAGTGCAGCCGTCACCGACGACCCCTCCTTGCCGCTGCGCCTCGCCGCCGTGGCCGCCGAGCGCGACCTGCCGATCTCGACGGGTGCGCTGCACCGGCTGGCCGACACCATGCCCCCCTTCCCCGACCCGTGGCCGACCGAAGCGCGCGAGGCACTGGTCCGCGTCCTGTTGGCGGGTGCCCCGGCCATCCGTGCCTGCGAGGCGCTCGACCAGCGGGGCCTCATGGCGCGGGTGCTCCCCGAGTGGGCCCACGTGCGCAACCGGCCCCAGCGCAACGCGTACCACCGCTTCACCGTCGACCGTCACCTGCTCGAGGCAGCAGCCAATGCGTCAGAGCTGGTCGGGCGCGTGGACCGCCCCGATCTCCTCCTGGTCGGTGCCCTGCTCCACGACATCGGGAAGGGCTACCCGGGGGACCACACCGAGGTCGGCATCGCCTTGATGCGCGGGATCGCCACGCGCATGGGGTTCCCGCCCGGCGACGTCGCCACCTTGACCCAGCTCGTGGCGCTGCACCTCCTCCTCCCCGACACGGCGACACGGCGCGACCTCGACGACCCGGCGACCATCGAACGGGTGGCCGAGGCCGTCTCGGACCGGGGCACCTTGGAGCTGCTCGGCGCCCTCACCGAAGCCGACAGCCTGGCCACCGGCCCGGCCGCGTGGGGCCAGTGGAAGGCCGGGCTGGTGCGGGAGCTGGTCGCGCGCACGGGCGCCTACCTGGACGGCCAACCCACCAGTGCCGGTCCGAGCTGGCTGACCGAGCCCCACAAGCTGATGATGGCCGAGGTGCGAGAGAACGGGCGCCCCATCGTGGTGCTCGACCCGCCGCGCGTGGCGGTCGCAGCCCCCGACCGGACGGGCCTGCTCTCGGCGGTGGCCGGCATCCTCGCCCTCCACGGCCTCGACGTGCGAAGTGCCGACGTCTCGGGCGACGAAGGCGTCGCCCTCGAGATCTTCACGGTCGAGGTGGGGCCGGGCTCGTGGCCCGACTCGGCTTTGCTCCGAGCCGACCTCGAGGCCGTCTTCGACCACCGCCTCGAGCTCTCCGAGCGCCTGGCCGCCAAGGCACAGGCCTACGCCGGCACCCGTCGCCCCTCCTCGGCGCGCCCACTGGCGCCGCGTGTCCGTGCCGACGTGGGGGCGTCGCACACCTCGACGGTGATCGAGCTGCGGGCCCTCGACGAGGTGGGGTTGCTCCACCGGGTCACCAGGATCCTCTTCGACCTGAAACTCGACGTCGTCTCGGCCCGGGTCTCGACCCTCGGCAACGAGGTGGTTGACGCCTTCTACGTGCGCGATGCGCACGGCGAGAAGATCGACGACCCCGTCCTCCTCGATGCCGTGGTCGCCTCCATCGCCGAGAGCATCGGGGCCTGAGCCCCCGCCACCGGCCGCCCGGTGGCCATGCAGCGGCCAACACCCAAGAAATCACTGAGCATTGCTGATTCGCCGAGGCGGCGAACTGGTAGATTTTGGTTCAAATGTCCTCGACCCCGGCACACGTTCGACCCGGCCGTTCGCGGCGCGGCCGTAACTGGCTCCTCCTCGGCCTCGCCGTCGTGCTCCTGGCCGTCGGTGGAGGGGCTGCGATCTTCTTGAGCCGCCCCCACGCCAACAGCGCTGCGGCGACCACTGCGCCCACCAAAGTCGTGCCCCTGGCGGTCGTCGCCACCTCCCCCGCCAGCGGGGCCGCCAACGTCGCCTCCGACGCCACGCTCGCGGTCGACCTCTCCGCGCCGCTCGCCGCCAACTCGCCCCTGCCGACCCTCACCCCGGCCGTGGCGGGCAGTTGGATGTCGCTCTCGGCGGACCAGTTGCAGTTCGTCGCCACCGGGGCCCTCACGCCCGGGGTCCAAGAGACACTCACCGTGCCCGGCGGCCCGGCCGGCCTGGTGAGCGACCAGGGCCAGCACCTGGCCCAGAGCAGCACCACCTCGTTCACCGTGGCCCCCGGCTCGACGCTGCGGCTCCAGGAGCTCCTCGCCGAGCTCGGCTACCTGCCGGTCACCTTCAACCCGAACACCCAGCCGACCTCCGCCGCCCAGGCGGCCGACCCCCAGCAGGGGAACTTCGCGTGGCGCTGGGCCAACCAGCCGGCGTCGCTCACCGCGCTGTGGACGGCGGGGACGAGCAATGTCCTGACCCGTTCGGCCATCATGACCTTCGAGAGCCAGCACAACATGACCACCGACGGCCTCGCCGGGCCCCAGGTCTGGACGGCCCTGTTGGCCGCCGCCGCTTCCGGCGCGACGGACCCCGCGCCGTGGGACTACGTCTTCGTCGCCAAGACCCTGCCGGAGACCACGACCGTGTACCAGAACGGCGTCGTCGCCTACACCAGCCTCGCCAACACCGGCGTGACCGGCGCGGAGACGGCAAGCGGGACGTTCCCCGTCTTCCTGCGCTACCAGGTGACCACCATGACCGGCACCAACCCCGACGGCTCCAAATACAGCGACCCGGGTATCCCGTGGGTGAGCTACTTCAACGGTGGTGACGCGCTCCACGGGTTCGTCCGCTCGAGCTACGGCTTCCCCCAGAGCGACGGCTGCGTCGAGATGCCCCCGGCGAACGCCGCGGTGGTCTGGCCGATGACCCCCATCGGCACCCCGGTCACCGTCCAGTAGGCCGCCCGGCGCCCAGCGCTCGGTGCCCATGCGGTGTGCGCAGGGCTGCCCGGCGTCGTGCTCGATGAGCGGGTGGACGAGACCCAGCTCGCCCAGGCTCTTCTCCGGTGAGCGCGGCTCGGCGAAGAATGCGGGCGCCCCCGGCACGGCGAGGACGCAGAGGTTCGAGTAGCGGGCCACGCGGGCCGGCCGGATGTCGGCGTCGAACGGCTCTTCGATGTCGGCGCCGTACACGACGCCCGCTGCGTCCATGCGCTCGAGACGGCGGTGCGGGGCGTCCACGGGCGGCGTCGGTCCGACCGGTACCATCGGGCGCGTCAGCCGACCACGGAGGCAGCACCGGGCATGGCAGAGCTCACCGCACCGACCCCGACCGAGTACCCCATCCTCACCGGGTCCCTTGTCACGTTCGGGCTCCTCGACGTACTGGCGCTGCTCGGACACGGAACGAAGCGCGCCGTGCTCTCGCTCGAGGCGCCCGGGGCGCACCTCGAGCTGTTCATCGACGACGGCGACCTCGTGGGCCTGACCGGTGACGGCGCCCTCGACGTCGATCTCTTCTGGGCGGCGGTGGCCGACCAGGGCTCGTTCGCTGCCTTTGCGACCGAATACCCACTCCCAGCTGCGAGCCGGGTCGGCCTCGGCCCGCTCCTCGGTGAGCTTGCACCCATGGTCGACGAATTCGCCGCGCTGTGTGGTCGGTTGCCGCTTCGGACCGTCGTGCGGATGGCGCCGTCCACCGACGCAGCCGAGATCCGCATCCGCTCGGACCAGTGGCAGGTCCTCAGCGCCGTCGGCACGGGTGGGACCACCGTCGGTGCTGCCCTGCGGGCCACCGGCCAGCACCCGCTCGCCGCCATGCGCACGATGTGCCAGATGGTCGAGGTTCGACTCATCGGCCGCGAGCTGGCCGTGCTGCCCGCGCTCGACCCAGTGGCGGTCCCCGCCCTCGCCGCCGCGCGGGACGGCGTGGGCGACGCGGCGCTCCGTCCCGCCACACCACCTGCTGGCGCGCCTCGAACGGATGGCCCAGCCAAAAAGGCCCGGTCCGGCCCTCGGCGCCCGCCGCCGCCCGCCGAGCTCGCGCACCAGGGGACGCTGATGCCCCCGCCGGTCGCCGGCGAGCCCTGGCGCGCGGCGCTCGGTGGTGATCCCGCCTCCGGAGGGCGGTGAGCACAGCGGCGGGCGACGACGACATCGCCACCTCGACCATGTTCGAGCTGTTCGCCCGCTACGTCGGGCGCGACGGCGGACCTCTCTACCAGCGGATCTGCGAGGGGGCGGCTCGCGACGCAGCCGTGTGCGCGCTCCTCGAGGTCGCACCGCTCGGGCAGCGCCGCCCCAACCTGTTGCTCGCCTCGGTCCACTACCTCCTGCTCGGGGGCGTCGACGACCCGCTCGCCGCCTACTACCCCACCGTGGCCGAATGGCGCGACGAGCAACACCTCGGGCAGGCGCCCGACCCCCAGCGGATCTTCTCCCACTTCGCATCCTTTTGCCGTGCCCACCGCGAGGAGCTCGTCGTGCTGCTCACGTCCCGTGCGACCCAGACCAACGAGGTCGGCCGGTGCGCCGCGTTCCTCCCGGCCTTCGCCCATCTGGCGGCCGAGCACGGACAAACCCTCGCCATCTGCGACCTCGGTACCTCGGCCGGGCTCAACCTCTTCTTCGACCGCTACGCCTATGACTACGGCGCCGCCGGACACGCCGGCGCGGCCGACTCGGCGGTCCAGCTCCACTGTGAGGTCCGCCACGGGTCGCTCGGCGACCTGGCGGTACCCGAGGTCACCTGGCGTGCGGGCATCGACCGCCAGCCGATCCGCGTCGCCGACGAGGAGGCCTCCCTCTGGCTCCTCGCCTGCCAGTGGCCCGACCACCTCGACCGCTTCCGGCGCACCCGGGGGGCCATCGAGATCGCCCGGAGCGCTCTGCCGGTCGTGCTCGTCGAGGGCGACCTCGTCGACGGCGTCGCCGACCTCGCTGCCGGCGCGCCGCCAGCCGCGCACCTCTGCATCACCCACAGCTGGGTCGCCGCCTATCTGAGCGCCGGGCGACAGACGGAGCTGGCAGAGCAGGTGACCTCGATCGCCGCGCACCGGCCGCTCTCGTGGCTCTACGCCGAGCAGCCCTTCGAAGTGCCGGCGCTGCCCATGCCGCCCGCACCCGGCGGCGAGCACGTCAGCGCCGCCAGCGCCCTCGTGCTCCACGAACTCGGCCCCGGGCGCCCGCTCGGCCCCGGTCGGCGCCTGGCGGACCTCCACGCCCACGGGCGCTGGCTCCACTGGTGGGGAGCCGCAGCCCCCACCTGAGGCCTCAGCCGGGTGGTGCGGCGCGTCCGATGCCGTCGTCGTCGTTCGGCCCCCAGGGCGCCTGGCGCTGGGTGGGCACCTCGAGCCGGTCGTTGCCCACCATCGCCGCCGTCCCGACCGCGGCGCGCCCGAACCGCAGCCGGATGGCGTCGATGGCTGCGGTGACCTCGTGCCAGGACTCCTGGATGGCGGCCGCGTCCTCCTGGCTCTCGGCGGCTGCCGGCGCGGCGGCGAGGTCGAAGCTGAGCTGGGTGGCCGGGTCCCCTGGTGCGAGCCCTCCGACACTCACCCCGAGGAGCCGGACCCCCGGCGACACGTCGACGCCGTCGAGGAGTGCGCCGGCCACAGCCCCGATCGCTGGGGCGGTGTCGACGGCGGTGGGAAGGGTGTGCGAGCGGGTGATGGTGGAGAAGTCGCCGAAGCGCACCTTGACCGTGACCGTCTTGCCCCCGAGCGATGCCTGCCGCAGGTGGAGGGCGACGGACTCGGCCATGCGCACCAGCTTGTGCTGGAGCTCGCCCATGGTGTCGAGGTCGAGCGGGAAGGTCTCCTCGTGCCCGATCGACTTCGCCCCCCGGTCAGGCTCGACCGGGCGGGGATCGTGGCCCCGGGCCAGCTCCGCCAGATGCGTGCCGCCGGCCCGCCCGAGCCGCGAGACCAGGGTCGACTCGGGCATTTCGGCGAGCTCGCCCACCGTGCGCACGCCGAGCGCGTGCAACCGGGCCGCGGTCGCCGGTCCCACCCCCCACAGCGCCTCGATGGGCAGCGCGGCGAGGAACGCGGCCTCGCCCTCTTCATCGATCAACAGGACGCCGGGGCCTGGTTGCATCCCCCGCCGGTCGGCGCGGGGCTTGGCCTTTTTCGACGCGAGCTTGGCGATCAGCTTGGAGCGGCCGATGCCCACCGAGCAGGTGATGCCGAGCTCACGCTGGACCTGCTCGCGCAGCGAGACGGCGATCGCGTGCGGCGAACCGAGCAACCGGCGCGCGCCGGTCACGTCCAAGAAGGCCTCATCGAGCCCGATCGGCTCAACGAGCGGGGTGGTGGCGTGGAAGATCTGGTGCAGGGACTGGCTCACCTCGCTGTAGCGCGAGTAGTGGCCGTCCACGAAGACCGCATCGGGGCACAGCTGGCGGGCCCGCACCGAAGGCATGGCCGATCGGACGCCGTACGCGCGTGCCTCGTAGGTGCACGACGCCACCACTCCCCTGCCACCGGTACCGCCGACGATGACCGGCAGCCCGGCCAGCTCGGGGTTGTCGAGCACTTCGACGGCGGCGAAGAAGGCGTCCATGTCGACGTGGAGGATCGCCCGCTCAAGGCCGAGGCCTTGCGCATCACCCGGGGAGACAGGCACCACGCCGGCTCACTCCGCCATGCGCAGCCGCCGGAAGCTCTCCGCGTACGCCACGCCCGCTCCACGGCCCTCGTCCGCCGCGCGCAGGCGGATGGCCTCCGACGCCCATCCTCCCCGATGCGCGAACTGGCTCTTGTGGCAGTCGACGGCCGCAACTTTCACGTCGATGGTCTCGTCGACCTGCACCCACACGTCGGGCTCGAGCGTCCCCGACAAGAACACGAGCGGCACCTGGTGTGCCGACCCGGCCGCAGGGAAGTAGTGCGGGAGCCCAGCTGCCGGTGAGACGGCGTCGAGGAGCGCCCAACCAGCGCTTCGGTGATCCCGGTGGTTGAAGTAGTGCTCGCCGAAGAACACGGCCGTGGGGTCGTGCCCCATCACGAGATCGGGTCGGTGGCGACGGATCCGCTCGACCAGTAGCGCACGAAAACGCACGTCGTTCTCCAGATCACCGTCCCCGAAACCCAGATTCTCGGCGGAGGCGACGCCGACCAGCGCGCTCGCCGCCGCCACCTCGTCGCCCCGCTCGAGCGCGAGTGTGTCGGTGTCGGTGTCGGGGTCGCTGGTCCCGCGTGCGCCGTCCGTGCAGACGACGAGGTGCACCTCGCTGCCCGCTCGCGCCCATCGGGCCAATGTCCCAGCACTGGCGACGTCGGCGTCATCGGGATGTGCGTAGACGGCCAGTACCCGAGCCGGGACATCGTCGAAGAGATCTGCCATCAGGCTTCGATCAGGATCTGCGCTTGGGCTCGGTCGTCTTGGTCAACAGGCCCATCTCCCGCTCAAAATCCCCGAGGTCCTCGAAGCCCTTGTAGACGCTCGCGAACCTGACGTAGGCCACGTCGTCGAGCGCCTTCAGCTGCTCGAGCACGGCCAGTCCCACCTGCTGTGACGTCGGTTCCGCCGTCGTCACCCGGAGGGTGTCCTCGACGGCCTGTGCGAGGTCAACGAACTGTGCTTCGCTGACCGGGCGGTTCTTGCACGCTGCGCGCACACCCTCGACCACCTTGGACCGATCGAAGGGCTCCCGTTCCCCGGAGCGCTTGACCACCCACAGCGGGAGCTCCTCGACCCGCTCGAACGTGGTGAAACGCCTGCCGCAGCCGAGACACTCCCTGCGCCGACGGATCGCTACCCCCTCATCGGCGAGCCGGGAATCGACCACGCGGTCATCGTCGACAGAGCACCAGGGACACCGCACACCGCCGACCATACCGCTCCGCACCTCCGGCCCGATCTCGCCGGCTTGCATCGGGCGACCCTTACGGCAGCGTCAGGTGTTCACCGGGAGCGACCGTGTCGCTGCCGATCTGTGCGGCCATCTCGTCGACCAGCGGTCGGGGATCCCCCTTCGGGGCCAACCGCTGCGCGATGCCCCACAAGGTGTCGCCAGGCTGGACCACATAGGTGTGGCCGGCTTCACCGGCCAAGGAGGCGGCCGTGGGCTGGGCCGGTCCGGCACCGAAGACGCTGCTCGGAAGCGCCAACGCCACGAGGACGGCTCCTACGGCGAGACCGAGCACCAGCCGGCGTCGCCGAACCCGGGTCGATGCCGTGTGCACGGCGCGGTGGTGCGACGGTGCGGCCAGCGGCGACCACTCCTCTTCCGCCACTCGCAACACTCCGCCCGGAGCGCCAGCGGACCTGATGTCCTCCGGCAGTGCTGCCAGGCGCAAGCCGTCGGCGGTCAGCTCTTCGAGCTCAAGGTCGTAGACCCTGGCCTCGCGCTCTTCCATCGTGCCGCGGACAAGCCGCAGCGCCGGCTTCGGCCACGGCAGCTCGAGCTCTTCATCGGGAACGATCGCTATCGCCATTAGTGCGCCTCCATGGGTCCAGGGGTCCGGCAAACAAGTGGCCGAGGGAGCGAACGCCTGTTCGTCATGTGCCAATCTCACCACGAACACCCGTTCGTGTCAACTGCTTTGTCGAACACCTGTTCGATAATGTTGGGGGCCATGCGGTCACTCTCCTACGAGGGTGTGACACCCGACCCGCACGGCGTCGAGCAGGGAGGATTGGCCTCGGTCGAACAGATGTTTGCCATTGCACTGCGTCCGATCTACGCTGTCGTGCAAACGGGTGTTCGTGTTGCACGGGCGCCGACGGCGGAGGGAGCGACGATGGCAGAGGTTCTGAGCAGCAAGCGGCGCGAGATTCTCGAATTCATCGCCGAGTGCCTGCGCGAGCGTGGCTATCCCCCCTCGGTGCGCGAGATCGGCGAGGCCGTCGGCCTCAACTCCTCGGCGACCGTCCACACCCATTTGGCCGTGCTCCAACGTGAGGGCTACCTCCAGCGCGACCCCACCAAGCCCCGCGCCATCCAGGTTCGCTTCGACCCTTCGTCGCAGGTCGCGATGGCCGCCGCCCCCACGCGCTTCGTCCCGTTGGTCGGTGACGTCGCGGCCGGTACCGGCGTCCTCGCGCAGGAGAACGTCGAAGAGCTCCTCCCCCTGCCCGAACAGTTCACCGGGACGGGGTCCACCTTCATGTTGCGGGTCCGAGGGGACTCGATGATCGACGTCGGCATCTTCGACGGGGATTTCGTCGTGGTCCGCCAGCAGCCCGAGGCCGAACTCGGCGACGTCGTGGTCGCAGGCATCCCCGACGACGAAGCCACCGTCAAGAGCTACGGGCGACGTGGCGGGAAGGTGATCCTCACCCCCGCCAACGCGTCGATGGAACCCATGGAGTTCGATCCCGCCGACGTCACCGTCTATGGCAAGGTCGTCACCGTTCTCCGGCGACTCTGAGCAGGTCCTGCCCGGCGCCCTCGTGCCACAGGCTTGTGCATCGCTGCCGTCGGGCCCAGTTCGCGCCCGGAGCCCACGCCAGCACATCGGTTCGGGACCGGGCGGTACGCTCCGCTGCCGTGGGCGTCGAACTCGTGAGCGTGTCGTGCGACGAGGTTGAGCTCTTGGAGGACGGCGAACTCTTCTCCGTCACCGGACTTGCCCCTGACACGACGCACACCATCGAGGGTCTCGAGGTGCACACCCTCCCGAAGCCCGGTGAGTACCTCTGCAGCGTGGCCACCACGAACGACGTCCACTTCGGCGAGGTCGAGTGCGGGCGACTCGGCGAGACCGCCACCGGGCCGATCTTCACTGTGCCCGCCGGCGTCGAGCCCTATCCGTCCATGATGAGTCGTCTGGCCGTCGAGGAGATCGCCGCCCGGAACCCTGCCGCCGTCGTGGTGAAGGGCGATCTCACCGCTGACGGGCGCCCGGAGGAGTACGCCGCCTTCCTCGATTGCTACGGCACTGCCTTCGGCGACCGGCTCACGCACGTCCGTGGGAACCACGACTGCTACCGGAACCAGGACTACGCAAGCGAGCCCGTCCAGGTCGTCCAGGTCCCCGGGGCGCTGGTGGTCCTCCTCGACACGTGCCGTCCCGGCCACACCAACGGGACGCTTCGTGCGGACCAGCTCGAGCAGCTCGACGAGTTGGGCCAGCGGGCGGACCGCCCGGTCATCGTCCTCGGCCACCATCCCATCTGGGACGCCCGCTACGAGCCGCGCAGCGATGACGTCTTCAGCCTGCTCCCCGACCCGACCGACGCGCTCCTTCACGTCTTCGAGCGCCGGCGACGGCTCGTGACCTATGCCGCCGGCCATACCCACCGCAACCATGTCGTCGAGGTCGCCGGTGTCCCCTTCGTCGACGTCGGGGCGCTCAAGGACTTCCCCGGGGCGTGGTGCGAGTACCAGATCTTCGACGCAGGGATCCTCCAGGTGGTGCACCGGGTCGCCCATCCAGAGGGGCTCCGGTGGGCCGAGAGGACGAGGGCGATGTACCTCGGCGCCTACGGCGAGTACGCCTACGGCTCCCTCGAGGAGCGATGCCGCCTGCTCCCGTCTCGCGGCGGTTGAACGGGATCGGCGGGTCCCCTCAGCGATCGACTGCGAGCGGGCGGCTCGCGGCCAGCACGGCCAGGTCATCCTCTGCCACCTCGTCGAGCACCAGCTCGAGCACGGTGTCGCAAAGCCGGCCGAGGTCGGACCCCCGTGCGGCACCAAGCACCTCGACGAGTCGGTCCAGTCGTGCGTCGGCGCCACCTTCGCGGTCCTCGACCAGGCCATCGGTGTAGAAGAAGATCGTCTCGCCCGGCTCGAGCGCACTGGTCGACTCCACGCACCGGATCCCCCCGACGCCGATCATCGCGCCCGCCCGCAGCGCGACGACCCCGACATCCCCGTCGCCGCTCACGAGCAGCGGCGGCGGGTGACCGGCCGAGGCCACCACGAGCTGCCCGGTCGAGAGGTCGACCACGGCGAGCGCCACCGTCGCCAGCCGCCCTCCTTGGCCCGCTGCGAAGTCGTCGAGCATCTCGAGCACCTCACCGGGCCGCTCCGTCAGGCGGAGGTAGGCCCGGATGGCGCTTCGCAGCTGGCCCATGGAGGTGGCCGCGACCATGTCGTGGCCCTCCACGTCACCGATCACGAGCGCCACCTTGCCGTCACGCAGGGCCACGAGGTCGTAGAAGTCCCCTCCGACCTCGGCGAGGCGGCTCGCGGGGATGTAGCGGGCCGCGGCAACCAGCCCCTCGACAGTGTCGAGCCGCTCGGGCAGGAGGCTCTGCTGGAGGGTGTGGGCGATGGTGAGCTGCTCGTCGGCGCTGCGGGCCCGGTCGACGACTGAGGCGACCTGGGTGGCGAGCTCCTCGGCCAGCGAGCGCTCCGCCTCACCGAGCTGGCGTCCCGAACCGGCGGAGACCACGGTGAGCGAGCCGAGGACGCGATCAGCCGAGTGGAGTGGGACGGAGAGGTAGCTCTCGAACCCGAGGTCCTGGGTCACTTCGAAGTGCTCGTCGTCCTTCGTGGTCGAGCGCATGAAGTCCTCGGGCATCGCCGGACCCCACTGGGTGGCGCCGGTGCGCAGCGCCCGGGCTGCCGGGTGCTCGCTGCCGAGGTCGGGCGGATGGCCCAACAGCTTGTCCACCAGGGGTTGGCGGGCAGGATCGGCGTGCTGGGCGGCCATGCGCACCAGCCCCGAGTCGTCGATGCTCGTGACGTCGATGAGGCAGACGTCGCCGAGCGTGGGCACTGCGATGCTCGCCAGCCGGCGCACCGTGTCGGGATAGTCGACGGCGCTCACGAGCGCCTGGTTCGCCCGCAGCAAGAAGTCCTGGCGCCGGCGCGCCTGCTCCACTTCCGCGAGCAGCCGGTTGCGCTGCTCTTCGAGCATCAGCCGCTCGATGAACTCCCCGAGCCGCGACCCGAGGTCCGAGACCGCAGCCGCGAGGGGCGGGTCCGGTTGAAGGTCTGAGCGGGTGAACAACTCGACCACGCCGAAGAGCCGCCCGCGCGTGCGGATGGGGAAGACGAAACCGCTGCGCAACCCGTCGCGGCGCATGGTCGGCTGTCGCTTGAAGCTGGCCGCCCCGGCCAGCTCGCGCACCCACAGCGCTTCGCCCCCACTCACCACCAGCCCGGGCAGCCCCTCCCCCGAGGCCACCGTCATGCCCAGCGACTCGCCGGCCATGCCGAGGCTGGCGGCGTCGGGCGACTGCCAGACATGCTCGCATCGGAGCAGCTGTGCGTCGTCGTCCCAACGCCACGCCGTGGCGAGCTCGAATCCCATGGCCGCAGCCAGGATGGCCAGCAGCTCGGGGACCACGTCGTTGACCGTGCCGGTCGCCCCGGCCAAGAAGGTGAGCAGCTCGTGGGAGATCTGGCGGAAGGCCTCGGCGTCGAGCCGGTCGCTCACGTCCCACAGGATCGCGATGAGGAGCTTCGGGCCGTCGCCGGGGTCGACGAGAGAGAACGCGATGTCGACGGGCTTCTCGGATCCGTCGGCACAGCGCGCCCGGATCCGCTCGGGGCCGATCCCGGCGGTGTGCTCGGCGTCGAAGAACTGCTCGCGACGCTCCTCGAACTCCTCCCTTCGCTCCTCTCGCACCAGCAGCTCGAACGGCGTACCGAACAGTTTGGCGACGTCGTAGCCGAGGAGCCGGCCCAGTGCCTCGTTGGCGTAGAGGATCAACCCCGTGGCGTCGGTGATGACCAGCGCATCGACGACGCTGTCCACCAGCCGGGGGGTGAAGGCGACACCGAGGGCGCCCTCGCCGCCGGGGCGCCCTCGTGGACCCTCCGTTTCAGGTGTCTCCACCTCGTCCACTCCCATATCCGGGGCTAGCGCATCCCCAAAGGGGCCACACGCGACACCCTCTGGTCGAAGGCCCGACGGCGGCGATGCCGATGGACGAGTTTATTGGACCTCATCCCTGTCGACGTTGCGCCCATTGCCCGCGTCACGCCGCGTCCGGGGTCGGGCGCGAACTCCCAGGTGACTCCGCTCTGCACTCCCGGCCCTCGCCTCACAGGACCATGCTTCGGTCGGCGCCCAGTTGCTCGGGCGGCGCCGAGAACCCCCGGATCATCGCCTGGACGATGTAGGACGCGAGGAGCGTGCCGTCATGGCTGAAGACCTTTCCTTCGCCCTGCGCGAGGCCACGTCCGGACCAGACGGCCGAGTTGGCGTAGAGGAAC
>Ga0302146_10000067_pt1 | contig 61229 bp, 51 predicted proteins | sample I_Bog_E3_1_FD_193578 | JGI IMG/M metagenome (GOLD analysis project Ga0302146, IMG submission 193578) | Peat permafrost microbial communities from Stordalen Mire near Abisko, Sweden - I_Bog_E3_3 | ecosystem: Environmental > Terrestrial > Soil > Wetlands > Peat | place: Sweden: Abisko, Stordalen...
CATCACGACGCTGGGCCGCGGCGGCTCCGACACGTCGGCGGTGGCGATCGCCGCCGCGATGAAGGCGGCCGAGTGCCTGATCTACACCGACGTCGACGGCGTCTACACCACCGACCCGCGCGTGGTGCCCGAGGCGCGCCGCCTGCAGACCATCTCGTTCGAGGAAATGCTCGAGATGGCCAGCCTCGGCTCCAAGGTGCTGCAGATCCGCTCGGTGGAATTCGCGGGCAAGTACCGCGTGCCGCTGCGCGTGCTGTCCAGCTTCACCGACTGGAACATCGACATCAATGAGGAAGCCCGCTCGGGCACGCTGATCACTTTCGAGGAAGACGTCAACATGGAACAAGCAGTCGTATCGGGTATCGCGTTCAACCGCGACGAGGCCAAGGTCACCGTGATGGGCGTCCCCGACAAGCCGGGCATCGCCTACCAGATCCTGGGCGAGGTGGCCGAGGCCAACATCGACGTCGACGTGATCATCCAGAACGTGTCGCACGACGGCAAGACCGACTTCTCGTTCACCGTGCACCGCAACGACTACGCGCGCACGATGGACCTGCTCAAGAACAAGGTGGCCCCGGCCACCGGCGCGCTGACGGTGCTGGGCGACCCGAAGATCTGCAAGGTCTCCATCGTGGGCATCGGCATGCGCAGCCACGTGGGCGTCGCGAGCAAGATGTTCCGCACGCTGAGCGAGGAGGGCATCAACATCATGATGATCACCACCAGCGAGATCAAGACGTCTGTGGTCATCGACGAGAAGTACATGGAGCTTGCGGTGCGCGCGCTACACAAGGCGTTCGATCTGGAAGAACCGGCGGGCGCGGCCGCCTGAATGCGCGGATTTCCAGGCTAGAATGCCAGCTGGTGTTGGAGGCGTGGCCGAGTGGTCGAAGGTACTCCCCTGCTAAGGGAGCATACGGTGATGAGCTGTATCGAGGGTTCGAATCCCTCCGCCTCCGCCAATCCATTGAAGCCCCAGAAGAGCGATCTTCTGGGGCTTTTCTCATTGGCCGTCGGCCAGATGTTGTGCGCAGAAATCGCGTCCCGCCTGCGTGAGCGCGGCGTTCCAGCGTTCTTCCTGCTGCGTGACGCGAACCCATCCTGGGCCCTCGATGCCGCCGATGCGCGCATGGCCCATGGCCGCCAGCGAGCGCATCAGCACGCTGGCGCCAAGGCCCAGGTGCTTGCCCAGGCGAGGCAGCGACATGCCGGCGTCGCCGGGCGCGGCGGCCAGCTCGCGCAGGATCGCGGCCGCGAGCGCGTCGAGCTCCGGCGTGGTGTCATCGGTCAAGCTTGTCCCCTCCGCGTCCGCGCGCGGGTTCACACCTGCGCGAACGTCGTGTCGGCCTGCTGGGTGGATCCCGCGGCCTGGTGAGCGACCAGTATGACGGGAATCGATTTCGACGTCGGCGTTCCGGCCTCGATGGCGATGCTCGAGAGCGGCACCAGCGGGTTCGTCTCGGGGTAGTACGCCGCCAGGTTGCCGCGCGGGATGTCGTAGGCCACCAGCTTGAAGCGGTCGGCGCGGCGCTCCACGCCGTCGCTCCACGCTGTGTGCAGGTCGACCCAGTCGCCGTCGCGCAGGCCCAGGTGCCGGATGTCGGCCGCGTTGATGAACACGACGCGGCGCTGGCCGAACACGCCGCGGTAGCGGTCGTCGTGGCCGTAGATCGTGGTGTTGTACTGGTCGTGCGAGCGCGTGGTGAACAGCGTGAACACCACCTGGTCGAGCTGGCGCGCGCGGGCGCGGTGCACGGGTGTGTCGAGCGGGACGGCGTGCGCGTGGAAGCCGGCCTTGCCGCTGGCCGTGGCCCAGATGCGTTCGCTGGCGGTGTTGCGCAGGCGAAAGCCGCCGGGCACCTTGATGCGCTCGTTGAAGTCGAAGAATTCGTCGAAGACGGCCTCGATCTTGTCGCGGATGCGGTCGTAGTCCTCGATCAGCCACAGCCACGGCGTCCTGCTGCGCGCGCCCAGCGTGGCGGCCGCGAGGCGGGCGACGATGGCGGGCTCGGACAGCAGGTGCTCCGACGCCGGCGGGTTGATGCCCGACGAGATGTGCACCATGCTCATCGAATCCTCCACCGTCACGCCTTGCGGCCCCGCGGCCTGCACGTCGATCTCGGTGCGGCCCAGGCAGGGCAGGATCAGCGCGTCGCGGCCGTGCACGAGGTGGCTGCGATTGAGCTTGGTCGTCACGTGCACCGTGAGATCGCACTGGCGCAACGCCTTCCACGTCTCGTAGGTGTCGGGCGTGGCTGCTGCGAAGTTGCCGCCCAGCGCGATGAAGACCTTGCCGCGGCCGGCCAGCATCAGCCTGATGGACTCCACCACGTCGACCCCCGGCGTGCGCGGAGGCTCGAAGCCGAACACGTCGCGCAGGCGGTCGAGCAGCGCCGCGGGCGGCTTCTCCCAGATGCCCATCGTGCGGTCGCCCTGCACGTTGCTGTGGCCGCGCACGGGGCACGCGCCCGCGCCGGGTCGGCCGATGTTGCCGCGCAGCAGCAGCAGGTTGTTGATCATCTGGATCGTGGCCACCGCGTGCTGGTGCTGGGTGATGCCCATGCCCCAGCAGGCGATGACGCTGCCGGCCTCCAGGTAGACGTCGCCGGCCGCGCGCATCTGCGCCTCCGACATGCCCGACTCCTGTTCCAGCAGCGGCCAGGACTCGGTGCGCAGGTCGTCCAGCAGCGGCTCGATGCCCGTGGTGTGCTCCGCGATGAACGCGTGGTCGAGGACGCCGCCGCGGGCGTCCTCCTGCTCCACGACGTGCTTCATCATGCCCTTGACCATCGCGAGGTCGCCGCCCACGCGCAGCTGGAAATAGTGCGAGCTGATCTTCGTGGAGCTGCCCATGGCCATCTCGAGCTTGGCCTGCGGATCGGCGAAGCGCTCCAGGCCGCGCTCGCGCAGCGGGTTGAAGCTCACGATGCGCGCGCCACGCCTGGCGGCGGCGCGCAGCTCGCCCAGCATGCGCGGATGGTTGGTGCCGGGGTTCTGCCCGAAGATGAAGATGGCGTCGGCCTTCTCGAAATCATCCAGCGTCACCGTGCCCTTGCCCACGCCGATCTGCGGGCGCATGGCCGAGCCGCTGGGCTCGTGGCACATGTTGGAGCAGTCGGGGAAGTTGTTGGTGCCGTACTCGCGCACGAACAGCTGGTACAGGAACGCGGCCTCGTTGCTGGCGCGGCCCGAGGTGTAGAACATCGCCTGGTTCGGATCGGGCAGGGCGTTCAGGTGGCGGGCGGCGAGCGCGAAGGCGTCGTCCCAGGAGATGGGCCGATAGCGGTCGCTGGTCGCGTCGTAGACCATCGGCTCGGTGAGCCGGCCCTGGTCTTCCAGGAAGAAGTCGCTCTTGCCGGCCAGCTCGGACACCGTGTGCCGGGCGAAGAACTCGGCCGTGACCCGGCGCGCCGTGGCCTCGGCGGCGACGGCCTTGGCGCCGTTCTCGCAGAACTCGAAGGTGGAGGCGTGGTTGCGATCGGGCCAGGCGCAGCCGGGGCAGTCGAAGCCGTCGGGCTGGTTGGCCGAGAGCAGCGTCCTGGCACCCTTGACGGCGATGTCCTGGGCCAGCAAGGCCTTGCTGACGCTCTTGAGCGCGCCCCAGCCGCCGGCCGGGCCCTGGTAGAACTCGATCTTCTTCACGGTCACGGCGACGTCGTTTCCTGCTGAAAGGATGGGCGGGAATACCCTTGCTTCGACAGTTTGCCCCAGCTTTCAAGACCCTGATGCGTCGTGGTGCACCGCAACATCGGGTCAATTGAAACGAACGGTTGTTGTCGAGCAGGGGCGTCGTACCGCCATCGTGCCCACCATCGCGACGTCGCGCCGGATGACAGCTCAGATCAGTCGGGCGTCGAGCAGCTCGCTCTTGAGGTAGGCATACCAGATCGGCGCCGCCACCAGCCCCGGCACGCCGAAGATCGCCTCCATCACCATCATCGCGATCAGCAGCTCCCAGATCTGCGACTTGATGCGCGTGCCGACGATGCGCGCGCCCAGGAAGTACTCGAGCTTGTGGATCACGATCAGGAACACGAGCGAGGCCATGGCCACCCCTGGCGAATGGGCCAGGCTGACGATGACGACGATGGTGTTGGACGTGAGGTTGCCCACGATGGGCAGCAGCCCGACGATGAAGGTGATCGCGATCATCGTCTTGGTCAGCGGCAGGTGCACGCCGAACAGGTGCAGGCCGATGACCAGGTAGATCGCGGTGAAGCTGGTGTTGAGCAGCGAGATCGTCAGCTGCGACAGCGCGACATTGCGAAACGCCTGCGCGAAGCGTTCCGAGCGCGTCGTCAGCGCCAGCGCGAGCGGTCCCGGCGTGGCGTGCGGATCGACCTCGCGCAGCGACAGCGCCACGCCGATCACCATGGCGATCAGCGACTCGGCGAAGGTCAGCAACGTGTGCGTGCCCATCAGCTGCAGCTCGGCCACGTGGGACCGCAGCCACTCCAGCGCGCGCTGTTGCAGATCGGCGATGTCGTCGGGCAGGTACGTGGCCAGGAACGGCGGGATGCCGTCGCGCACGCGGTCGAGGATGTCCGAGACCTTGGCCAGCAACCGCGGCAGGTTCTCGATGTCGCTGCGGAAGAACGAGATCAACCCGAACACCGCGCCGGCGATGGCCGCGATGACCAGGGCCGCGAACAGCACCACCACCATCATCTTGGACAGCTTGGTGCTGAAGTAGCGCTGGGCGAACGGCGTGATGGACACCACCAGCTGGTAGATGAGCAGGCCCACCAGCAGCGGCACCAGCAGGTGCAGCACCAGCACGCCCACGAGCGCCAGCCCGGCGAGCACGTAGGACGAGAAACGGACGATCTGGTCGCGCGGGAGGTCGGTCATGATCATTTCAGGTGGGGTCGGTGGCGGCCGCGTCAAGCCCTGGCCTTGCCGAGGTAGGTTTCTATGACGCGGGGATCGGCGGCGAGTTCGGGCGCGGGCCCCGACAGCGCGATCGCGCCGGTCTCCAGCACGTAGGCGTGGTCGGCCACCGCCATCGCGGCGCGTGCGTTCTGCTCGATGAGGAGAATGGTGCTGCCGCTTTCGCGCAGGCGCTCGATGATGCGGAAGATCTCCCTGACGACCAGGGGCGCCAGCCCGAGGCTGGGCTCGTCGAGCATCAACAGGCGCGGCGCGCCCATCAGCGCGCGGCCGATCGCCAGCATCTGGCGCTCGCCGCCCGACAGCGTGCCGGCCGCCTGCGCACGGCGCTCGTGCAGCCGCGGGAACAGCGCGTAGACGCCGTCCAGTCGCGCCGACTGCTCAGGCTGAGGCGCGCGGCGTTGGCGGTAGCCCCCCAGCAGCAGGTTGTCGGCCACGGGCATCGTGGCGAACAGCGCGCGTGTCTCGGGCACCAGCGCGACGCCGCGCTGCACGCGCTGCTCCAGCGACAGGCGCTGCACCGGCTCGCCGTCGAAGCGGATCTCGCCGCGCGACGGCAGCACGCCCATCAGTGCGTTCAGCAGCGTGCTCTTGCCGGCGCCGTTGGGGCCCACCACGGCCACCACGCTGCCGGCAGCGGCCTCGATCGAGACTCCGGCCAGCACCTCGGCGCGGCCGTAGCCGGCATGCAGGCCCGTCACTTCCAGGAGCTTGCGCGCGGCCATCAGTGTTCCATGCCCAGGTAGGCGGCGCGCACCGCGGGATCCGCGCGCACGGCGTCGGGCGTGCCCTCGGTCAGCTTGGTGCCGAACTCCACCACCACGATGCGATCGGTCAGCGTCATCACGAAGTCCATGTCGTGTTCCACCAGCAGCAGGCTCATGCCTTGCGCGCGCAGTTGCGACAGCACCTCGCCCAGCGCCTGCTTCTCCTTGAGGCGCAGGCCGGCGGCGGGCTCGTCCAGCAGCAGCAGCGCGGGATCGGTGCACAGGGCCCGGGCGATCTCCATCAGGCGCTGCTGGCCGAGCGCCAGGTTGCCGGCCGGCTCGTCGGCCAGCGCCGTCATGCCGATCCGTTCGAGCTGCGTCCATGCCTCGGCCAGCAGCCGGTGCTCGTCGCGCCGGTCCAGGCGCAGCATCGCGCGCAGCACGCCCGCGTGGCCGCGCCGGTGCGCGCCGAGCGCGACGTTCTCGAGCACGCTCATGGCGGGGATCATGCGCACGTGCTGGAAGGTGCGTGACAAGCCGCGTCGTGCGATCGCGCGCGAGCCGAGGCCGCTGAGGCGTTCGCCGCGGTAGTCCACGTGGCCGCCGGTGAGCGGCAGCACGCCAGTGATCAGGTTGAAGAGGGTGGACTTGCCGGCGCCGTTGGGCCCGATCAGGCCGACGATCTCGCCGGCGCGCAGGTCGAAGCTGACGTCGTTGACGGCCACCAGCCCGCCGAACTGCTTGCGGGCCTTCGTCACCGACAGCACGGTCTCGCCGCGCGCGGGCAACGCGGCGCGCGGCAGCGGCTCGACGCCGGCCCAGGCGGCCGGGTCGTGGCGGCGCACCGGCATGCGGCGCGTGGCCAGCGACCAGAGCCCGTCGGGCGTGACCTGCAGCACCAGGATCAGCACCATGCCGAAGACGACCAGTTCCACCGGCCCGCTGGTGCCCAGCAGGGCCGGCAGCCAGTCCTGCAACCGGTCCTCGGCCACCTTGACCGCGGCCGAGCCGACGAAGGCGCCGCCCACCCCGCCCACGCCGCCGAGCACGGCCATGAACAGGTACTCGATGCCCATCTGCAGGCCGAACGGCGACGGGTTCACCGAGCGTTGGTAGTGCGCGAACAGCCAGCCCGAGATCGAGGCATACAGCGCCGCGATCACGAACGCGAGCACCTTGTAGCGGAAGGTGGCCACGCCCATGGCCTCGGCCATCAGCGTGCCGCCCTTGAGCGCGCGCAGCGCGCGTCCGGGGCGCGAGTCGAGCAGGTGGCGCAGCGCCAGCGCGCCCAGCAGCGCCACGCTCCAGATCAGCCAGTACGACGAGCGTCCGGTGCGCAGCTCGAACGCGCCGATGGCCACCGGCGGGATGCCTTGCAGGCCGTCGAACTTGCCGAGGAAGTCGAGGTTGCCCACCATGAAGAACAGCGCGAGGCCCCACGCGATGGTGGCCAGCGGCAGGTAGTGGCCCGACATGCGCAGCGTCACGCCGGCCAGCACCAGCGCCACCACCAGCGTCAGCGCGAGCCCGCACGCCAGGCCCAGCCACGGCGACGCGCCGTGCGCGGTGGTCAGGTACGCGCTGGCGTAGGCGCCCAGGCCCACGAACGCGGCCTGGCCGAACGAGGTGAGGCCGGCGACGCCGGTGAGCAGCACCAGGCCCAGCACCACCATCGCGTACAGGCCGATGTAGTCCAGCTGCGTGATCCAGAACTCGGGCACCGGCAGCAGCGGCAACGCCAGCAGCAGCACGACGCCGGCCGCCGCGGCGATCCTCAGGACAGACGCGGTCGTCATCATTCGTCCTCGTCGCGCTGGCGGTCGGTCAGCGAGCGCAGCAGCAGCACGGGGATGATCGCGGCGAACACGATCGCGTCCTTCCAGGCGCTGGCCCAGAACGAGCTGAACGAGTCGAGCAGCCCCACGAACAGGGCTCCTGCCACGGCCAGCGGGTAGCTCGCCAGGCCGCCGAAGATCGCCGCGACGAAGCCCTTGAGTCCGATCAGGAACCCGCCGTCGTAGATCATCGTGGTGGTCGGCCCGATCAGCAGGCCGGCCAGCGCGCCGATGAACGCGGCCATCGAGAACGCGCTGCGGCCGGCGTGCTCGGTGGACACGCCCATCAGGCGCGCGCCCAGCCGGTTGATGGCGGTGGCGCGCAGTGCCTTGCCGGCGAGCGTGCGCGCGAAGAACAGGTAGAGCCCGGCCATCAGCAGCGCCGAGACCGCCAGCGTGACGATGGTCTGGCCCGAGATCGTCACGGCACCCGCGTTGAAGCTGGCATCCCAGAACGGCGGCGTGCGGTAGCCCTCGGCGCCGAAGAAGACCAGGCCGAGACCGACCAGCGTGAAGTGCACGCCGACCGAGACGATCAGCAGCAGCAGCACCGACGCGTCGGCCAGCGGCTGGTAGGCCAGGCGCCAGACCAGCGGGCCGATGGACGCGACGAGCACCAGCGTCAGCGCGCCCTGCAGCACGAGGGGCCACGCGTGGCCGCTGGCCAGGAAGGTGGCGGCCGCGGCCGCGACGGGCAGGGCGCACAGGCGGCCGATCTCGAGTGCGGTGAGCGTCCAGGCGCGCTGCGTGCGCAGGCCGTCCCACAGTTCGCGCAGCACGGTGAGCGCGGCCAGCAACAGCGCCAGCCAGACGGTGCCGGGCACGTGCCCGAGTTGCAGCATCGCCAGCGTCAGCGCGCTGTAGGCGACGAACTCGCCCTGGGGGATCAGGATCACGCGCGTGACCGCGAACACGAGCACGATGGCCATGCCCAGCAACGCGTACACGGCGCCGTTGCCGATGCCGTCCAGCAGCAGTACGGCGGCGATCGTCGAATCCATCCCGTCCTTTCGATGTTGACCCCCGAATTTACCTTGCCCGACCGTGAGGCCCGGCCGCGAGCGTCGGCGCGGGATCGGGGCTTGCCTTGAACGTGCAAACGCAGGAGCACGCATCCATGGACAACACTTCGGGAACCGTCACCGTCTGGCAATCGGGCCGGCTCGCGCCCCGCGTCGCCGCGCGACGCTTCGAGTTCACGCGCGAGCATGCGCTGGGCGCGGCGCTGCTGGTGCTGTCGGCGCTGGTGCTGGCGGCCTTCGTCGCCGTGCTGGAGAACGACGTCGACAACGGCGCGCTGGCTTACCAGGTGCAGCGCTCGCGGGCGCAGGCCGAGGTGCAGTGCGAGGCCGACCAGCCGGCGCAGTTGCGCGGGCGCTGCATCGCCTTGCTCAATGCGGATGTGGTGGCGGCGGAGGCGCGGCCCGAGTCCACGCCGGAGAACACGGCCTATGACGAGAACGCGGCGCGCGCGACGACGGTTTCGCTGCTGGCAGCGCGGTAGGCGTCTGGGCGGCAGTAGGCGGCTTCTGCCGCCCGGACTGCTCTAGTACGTCAACACGCAAGTTTCGGAACGTAGTGCCGGCTGAGTTTTCGATCAGCATCTTGTCGTGTGAATTTCCACTCGATGGTACGTTGAAGTGCGTTCCGAGCAAGCTGCCACGCATCGACTTCGCGCTGCAAAGCTTGGGGATTCGGGATACGGCGATCAAGGCACTGGCGGTTGAGGATGCCGATCTCAATCTCGGCCATGTTGAGCCAGCTCGCGTGTTTGGGCGTGTAGTGAAACTGCACCCTGCGCAGTAGCTTTGCAGCAGCCCGTTTGCCCAGGACGTCTTCGAACGATTTGCGGAAGTGAATGTTCAAGTTGTCGAGCACGAGGTGAACGCGCCGTGCCTTGGCGTACGTGCAAGTGAGCAGTTCGTCGATGAAGGCGACGAAGTCCACTTTGCCTCGGTGCTCCGTGACCGAGACGAATCTCTTGCCCGCTTTGGGTTCGACCGCCACGAACAGGTTGGTCGTGCCTTTGCGGACGTACTCGTAGTCGACTTTGGCCGCCGTGTGCGGCGCTCCGAGCAGCGGCTTGCGGCTGTGGGCAAGCAATTGCAGGCTCTTCTCGTCGATGCAGATCACCGGCTCGCTGGCGCAAACGGGCTCGGCGTACAAGGCAAGCAAGTCGTACATGCGCTGGCGATACTCCTCGGTCAACGTGCCGATGCACCACATCAACCGCCGCCAGGGCTTGAGGTCGTTTTTTTTAGCATGCGGCGCACGGTCTCGCGACTCAGGGCGCCCAAGCCTGGCTCCTGGCGTGCTGCGCGTTCGAGTTCGACGATCGTCCAACGTTGCCGGCCCTCGGGTGGCGCCGAACAAGCCAGCGCCGTCACTCTAGCTTCAACGTCCGTGTCGTACTGGGGCGGTCGACCCGAGCGCTCCACGTCGAACACCGCCAAATCCACGCCGCCCTGCAGGTACGCAGACCGGGTGCGCCACAAGGCAGTGCGCCCAATCCCCAGCACCGACAGGATCTGGGCTTCCGGAATCCGGCGATCCAGGCACGACAGGACGTGCGCCCGATTGACCTCTCGAGAATGATGCACGCCCTTGCTTCGAATCTCATCGATGGCCGAGCGGTCTTCCTCGGTCAAGTGCAGTTCCGTCTGGCGCATGAGAACAACTCCGTGAATCGATTGACGATATACGGAGTGTATTCATGTTTCGTTATTTACGTGTCGGCGTACTAGTCGTCCAGCAGCCCACGCTGCCAGAGCGCGGCGGCCTGGTCGAACGGCGACGCCGTGTCGGCGAAGGCCTGGTCGCCGTGGGCCAGTTGCAGCCAGTGGCGCGTGTCGTGGAAGCCGCGTGGCGTCTCGTCGGCGCGCGCTGCATCGAACCAGGCCAGCACCTGCGCGTATTGATCGGCGTGATGGGCGTGCGTCCAGGCGAGTCCCACCAGGTCGGCAAAGGCTTCCTCGCGGCGCGCGATGCGCATCTCGCGTGCCATGGCCTGGAGCTCCGCGGTGGGCTGGCTGGTCTCGATGATGTCGGGCTTGTCGGCGAGGCCGACGGGCAGGCTGTCGAACGCGCCGCTGCGGTGGCGCTGGCAGTGGCCGATTTCGTGCGCGGTCATCGCCTCCAGCGTGGCCTGCAGCAGCGATGGGGGGATGGCGGCGAGCGTGGATTCGGCGGCGGGGTTGCCGCGCATCGCGAACACGAGCTTGCAGCGACCGTCGACATAGCCCATCGCGAGCGGGGCCGCGCCGGGTTCGGCCTGCGGCAACACGACGACGTCGATGGGCATGCCCTGCTTGAGCGCCCAGGCCACGGGCGGCGTGGCGCCAGCGAGCCAGCGGTGTTCGGTGTCGGTGAGGTCGGCGGCCGCGGGCGCGCTGCGGGCGGCGAGAAGGAGGGCGGCCAGCGCGAGCGCGGCGGCAGTTCTCGCGGCCACGATGTGCTTTCGCCTACTTCTGGCGGGTCTGGCGGCAGGTCGCCAACGTGCGCTCGAGCAGCGAGCGCGCCTTGTGCGCCGTCGCGTTGGGTTGCAGCAGGTGCCCGGTTTCCTCGAAGAAACGGTTGGACAGCGCGTGCACGACCTGCGGATGCGCACCGCCCTGGCGTTCCAGCAGCGCGGGCGTCGAGGCGCCGGTCAGCGCCTTGCGCAGCATCTTGGCGTGCACCCGGTAGCGCAGGGCATTCATGGGCACGCGACCCACCTCCATGGCCTGCAGTTCGCCGGCGAGGTGTTCGATGAAGAGCTGTTTCGAGTCCATGGCTGCAAGCATGGCACCCGCCGCCGCGCGCGATCCGGGGAACACCGGGATCAAACGTGCGTTTTTCCCGGGCGGAGCGGGAAATCTGGCACCCAAGGCGCCCTTTGCACCGCCTCGGCGCGACAGCTGGTTACACGGCTTGCGCGCGGCAATCATTGTCGGCGCGGCCTCGAAACGAACGCGCCCGCGCGGCGGCGGGCGCGAGGTCGCGAACGGGGCAGGCCCGTCCACGCGGGAGATCAGGACGCCGTGGCGCGCGCCTGGTCGCGCAGCGCCCGCACCTGGGCATGGTTGCGCTTGACGCCTTCGTACTGGCGCTCGATCAGCATGCGGATGTTGTCGGGCAGCGCCTCGTCGAGCGCGTCGCGATAGCGCTCCATGGCGGAGTCCTCGCCCTTCTCGCAGGCCTCGAGCAGCGACTTGTCGCTGTAGCCCGAGAGCGTACCCAGCAGCGAGACCCAGCCGCGATGCAGCGCGCCGCTGGCGCTGCCGCCGGTCTCGGGGTCGCCGCCCAGTTGCAGCACCTGGGCGCGCAGGTCGGCGCCGGCCTGGTGGCATTCGCTGGCACGCGTGGCGAACAGCGTCTTCAGGTCGGTGGAATGCACGTGCTCGGCCACGTTGCGAAAGCCGCGCTCGCCGTCGTTGCAGGTCTCGACGAGCGTGTTGAGAACATCGATGGTGTCTTGGTTGTCCATGGCGGAGCCTTTCGGGTTGACGGTGAAGTGACCCTCAGGTGGCAGATCGTGTGCCCAGTGTCGTGACGACGGCACTAGAGAAAGAACTCGAAGCGCCGCGCCAGCATCTCGACCAGGCGCTGGCGCATGCCGCGTCGCGCCCATTCGTCGCGGCGGATCTCCCGCGCGCGCGCCAGGTCGGCCGAGAAGACCTGCTCCATCTCGCTGCCCAGCCCCGCGTCGAGGATCACGAGGTTGGCCTCCGCGTTGTGCAGGAAGCTGCGCCAGTCGAGGTTGCTGGACCCGACCGTGGTCCACAGGCCGTCGATGACGCAGGTCTTCGCGTGCAGCAAGGTGTCGTGCAGTTCGTGCAGGTGCACGCCCGCGCGGAGCAGGCGCGAGTAGTGCGAGCGCCCGGCTTGCAGCGGCGCCCAGAAGTCGCTCACGCCGGGCAGCAGCAGGTGCACCTCGACGCCGCGCCGCGCCGCGCGCACCAGCGCACGCATCAGGCGCCGCGTCGGCACCAGGTAGGCCGTGGTCAGGTAGATGCGTTGTTCGGAGGCAGCCAGTGCCGACAGCAGGGCGCGGTAGAACGGGTTGCGGCGACGGCCGGCATCGCAGGCCGCCACCGCCACGCGGTGTGCGCCCACCGGGGCGATGGGCGGGAAGTAGTGGGTGCCGCGCAGCGCGATCGACGAGTGCTTGCTCCAGTGCCGCATGAACAGCCTCTGCAGCTGCGCGACGATCGGCCCTTCTACGCGCACGTGGGTGTCGCGCCAGCCCGGCTTGTCCGGCGCCTGGCCGCCGGCCGATGCGGCCCCGGAGCCGGCCAGCGCGGCCAGCGGCGACGATCCCGCCGAGTACACCGGGCTGATGTTGACGCCGCCGATGAAGCCGATGCGGCCATCCACCACCATCAGCTTGCGATGGTCACGCAGGTGCAGCGCGCGGCTGAGCAGGTTGCCCAGCCGGCGCAGCGGGTTGTACTCGCACACGTTGACGCCGTTCGCGCGCAGGTGATCGAAGTAGGTCGACGGCGTGCCGATGGAGCCGAAGCTGTCGTAGAGCACGTTGACGCGCACGCCGGCCTTCGCACGCGCGATGAGCCGCCGCGCGAACTCCTCGCCGGGTCCTTCCGCCTCGAGGATGTAGCTCTCGAGGTTGACGTGGTCGCGCGCGTTGTCGATCGCCTCGAACATCGCGGCATAGGTGCCGGGACCGTCCTGCAGCAGCGCCACGCGGTTGCCGGTGACGAGGGGTTCGCCGAGGCCGGCCACCAGGGCGTGCGCGTGGCTGTGCACGGTCATCAACGGCGGGGCCTTGGCAGGCGTGGGCGGCTTCGGCGACGGGGACAGCCGGAGCGAGACGGGCGCGGACATGGGCGGTTCCTTCCCGGTTTCGGCTGCACGCGAAAGCGCACATGGCCGCAGGCGGGGACAGATCGATCGGCAACGCCGATGCCCGAGCGGCGCGGTCCGGGGTCGCAGTACTGCACGCCATGGCTGTGGCACGGTGGTTGCCTGAACCCCACCATCCAACGTCCTACAACACGCTCAACCAGGAATTTCAAATGACCTCCCATCTTCGTGCACTCAGCCATGGCGCGTTCGCCCTGGCAGCGCTCGGGATCACCATGGGTGCCTGCGCGCAATCTTCGCAGTCCAACCTGGCCAAGGAGATCGACGATTCCAGTGCGTCCGGCAAGAGCTTCATCGACCTGTCCATCGGCAAGTCGACGTACGGTACATCCTGTGGCAGCGTGGTGGGGCTGACCTGCTCGCACGGCACCACGTCGTACAGCCTGACCGGCGGCAACATGATCACCGAGAACCTGGGCGTCGAGCTGAGCGCGATGAACCTGGGCAAGGCCGACCGCGCCGGCGGCAGCGTCATCGCGCGTGGCATCAACCTGAGCGCGGTAGGGCGCATTCCGCTGGGCGAGAGCTTCGCCGTCGAAGGCAAGGTGGGCCCGACCTACGGCGTGACGCGCGTCAGCACCGTCGAGGCCTCGGGGCTGCCCAGCGGTCGCGCCACCGGCCTGGGGCTGGGCTACGGAGTGGCGCTGGACGCGAACGTCGCGCGCGGCCTGCACGGGTCGGTGGGCTGGGAGCAGCATGACTTTCATTTCGTCGGCCAGGGTCGCTCGGCCGTCAAGAACGTCACGCTGGCCCTGGGCTATACCTTCTGAACACACCGATCACGGTCCCGTGATGGACAAGGTCTACAACGAGAAGGTGGCGCCGGCCCGCGGGCCGAAGGAGCCGCGCCAGTGATGCGGAGCCCGGCGGTTCCGTGTTGCGGCAAATACGGGGCCCGGGGTTCTCGGGACATGTGCCCACTTGCCTGGATTATTCAAATTCATGAACCCATCGGCGCTGGATCGTTCAGCCAGCCGGCACGAACACGTTTAATGGCCTGATTTGCGGGCATTCAAACGCGGTGAACAAAGGGTTTACCCGCAATCTGAATTTCTGGCATGGGCGTTGCAATCCACTGAGGCATGACCGCGAATCTGGCAACTCTTGCCGGTGCCGCACCACTGCTCAGGAGGAACCAAAATGGGTTCGATGGACTTCCGCACGGAACAGCGCCAGACACAGACGCTGTCCCCCCGCCTGCAACATGCCGTTCGCCTGCTGCAGCTCTCGTCGCTCGAGTTCGCCCAGCAGGTGCATGACGCCCTGGGCAAGAACCCGTTCCTCGAAGAGGACGGCAACCCCGACGACCAGGGCGACGAAGGTCTTTCTCCGGAGCAGGCCGCCGAGGCCCAGGAAGCGCGCGAGGCCCAGGAGGCCGCGGCCGACACCATGGCGGCGCCCGAAGGCGACCTGCCTGGCGAAGGCGATCGCGACATGTGGCAGGCCGACGGCCTCGGCTCGGGCAAGCGTGCCGACGACGACGAGACCAGCGCGCTCGACATGATGGCCGTGCCCACCTCGCTCGCCACCCACCTGCACGGCCAGCTGGCCGTGCTGCCGCTGACGCTGCGCGACCTGGTGCTGGCCAAGGTGATCGTCGAATCGCTGGACGACGACGGCTACCTGCGCACCGACCTGCAGGAAATGATCGAGGTGGCCGACCTCGACCCGGCCGCGTCGCTGGAAGAGATGCAGATCGCGCTCAAGCGCGTGCAGGCGCTGGAGCCCGCGGGCGTCGCGGCCCGCAGCGTGTCCGAATGCCTGCTGGCGCAGCTGCCCTCCATCGACGACGAGGACACCCGCGAGATCGCCCGCCACATCATCGGCGAGCACCTGAACTGCCTCGCCGCCAAGGACGTGAGCACCATGGCGCGCGCGCTGGGCCGCACGCCGTCCGAGATCGAGGCCGTCTGCGACCGCATCCGCCGGCTCGACCCGCGGCCGGGCTGGCGCTTCGGCTCCACCCAGTTGCAGTACGTGATCCCCGACGTCATCGTGCGCAAGGTGCGCGGCCAGTGGAACGTGCAGCTGAACCCGGCCATCATCCCCAAGGTGCGGCTGAACCAGGTCTACGCCGAGTTGTTCCAGCGTCACCGCCGCGGCCAGAACACCGAGATGGCCACGCACCTGCAGGAAGCGAAGTGGACGATGCGCAACGTCGAGCAGCGCTTCTCCACCATCCTGAGCGTGGCCGAGGCCATCGTCTCGCGCCAGAAGCATTTCCTGGAGTTCGGCGCGATGGCGATGAAGCCACTGGGCCTGCGCGAGATCGCCGACGAGCTGGGCCTGCACGAGTCGACCGTCTCGCGCGTGACCAACAACAAGTACATGGCCACGCCGATCGGCGTGTTCGAGCTGAAGTACTTCTTCTCGCGCGCCATGACCACGGCAAGCGGTGGGGCCTGCTCGGGCACGGCCATCCGCGGCCTGATCAAGGACATCATCGAGGCCGAGGCGCCCACCGCGCCGCTGTCCGACGCCGAGATCGCGCGCCAGCTGGCCACGCAAGGGTTGCAGGTGGCACGCCGCACGGTCACCAAGTACCGTCAGCTGCTCAAGATCGAGGCGGTCGAACGCCGTCGGCGCCACGCGCCGTCCTGATTCGATGCCACCCCGTACAGTCGGGGTCGACGCGTCGCCGGGGCGAGCGAGCTGCCGCTCCTCGCAGGCGACTTTTGTCGAGTCGACACGTCGCCGGCGAACGAGTTCACGCTCGTTGCCGGCGACTTTTCCATGTCCGAGAGTCCGCCATCCTCGTCTTCATCGCCCTGTGCGCGGCCCTCGCGGCCTTCGTCGTGCTGCTTTCGGCCCGCCTGCGCGCGGCCGCGGGCCACATTGCGGAGCTGCGGGACCAGCGCGACCGGGACGTGCAGACGATTGCCCGGGCTCGCAAAGAGGCGACACGCATGGCTTCCCCCGCAGAAGAATTGACGCTCGCGCAGACCGCGCTTGCCGACGCCCAGGCGGCGCTCGTGGCGGTGCGCGCGGAACGCGACGGCGCGATCGCCGACGCCGAGCTGGCGCACCGCCAGCGCCACGCCTTCCTGGCCGGGCTCGCGCACGACCTGCGCAACCCACTGGCGCCGCTGTCCAACGGCCTCGAGCTGCTGCGCCTGACCGACAACGACCCGAACGGCCGCTTGCGCACGCGCGGCATCATGGAACGCCAGGTGGTCCACCTGATGCGCATTGCCGACGAACTGTCCGACCTGGCGCGACTGTCTGGCGACAAGGCCACGCTGCATTGCGCGCCCTTCGATCTGGAGCCCGTCCTTCGCGGCCTCGAAGATCGGCTCGCTCCGACCCTGGCAGCGCAGGAGATGACGCTGGATCTCGCCCGCGAGCCAGAGCTGCCGCGCCTGCGCGGCGATGCACCACGCATCGCGCAGGCCGTGGGCCACCTGGTCGACGACGTCCTGCGGCACGCCGAGCGCGGCAGCACGATCCGCATCGCGGCGAGCGTCGAGGGAGCGACGCTGTCGTTGTCGGTCGCCACGGTGGCCGACATCGACGCGCAGGGCGCCGACGCCGCGCTGCCGCAGGAGGACGTGGACGTCGCCGCGCTGGGCCTGGGCGCGGCGCTCGCGCTGCAACTGGCCGCGTTGCACGGCGGCACCCTGCAGGGAAAGCGGGCGCCCGGCATGCGACGCGTGCGCTTTCGCATGACGCTGCCCGTCGACGCCGACCTCGCGGGCGGGGCCGGCGTGGTCAACGCCAGCCCGACCTTGCCCGTCAACGGCGAGCCGGCGCTGTCGGTGCTGCTGGCCGACGACAGCGTCGACTTCTCGCACAGCTTCGGCACGATGCTCGAGTTGCTGGGCCATCGCGTGCAGGTCGTCCACGACGGGCTCGCGGCGGTATCCGCCATCGTCGAGTCGCCCCCCGACATCGCCTTCGTCGACATCGGCATGCCGTCGCTCGACGGCGTCGAGACGGTGCGCCGGGTGCGCGGCCAGGGCAACACGGAGCGCGTGCTGCTGGTGGCCGTGACCGGGCGCGGCGGGGCCGAGGATCGCGCCCGCGCGGCCGAGGCCGGGTTCGACCGCTACCTCGTCAAGCCGTTCTCGATGCAGGACGTGCGCGACGCGCTGGACGCCGCGCGGGCGGTGCGTGGTGGGGCGGCGCAACGGGCTCCGGGCGCCTTTGCCTCCCCTCGCACGGCATAGGCCACCTGGTCGGCCTGCGCGCAGGATGACGGTCTGGGCATGGTCGTTGCCGCCCCGGGTTGAAGGCGCTGCTTCTCCAGCGCCACAGCACCGGGAGAACGGTCATGCCCCAAGGTCAATGGAGCGCCAGGCGCGAACGCCAGTACACCGACATCAAGATGAGCCTGCTGTCGCGCGGGCGCGGCGAGAAGCTCGCCGAGGAGATCGCGGCGCGTACCGTCAACAAGACGCGCGCGCAGCACGGCGAGGCGCGCGAGGCGAGCCCGGCGTCGCGCAGCGACATGGCGCCGTCGCGCCGCGGCGGCGAACACTCGCACCAGGGCGCCCAGGGCCGCACCTACGCGCAGCTCTACGCGGACGCGAAGCGGCTCGGACTGGCCGGCCGCTCGGGCATGAACAAGGCCCAGCTCGAGCAGGCGCTCAAGCGATGACCGGCGCCATGTCGACCTGCGCCGCCGGCGGCAGCGTGCCGGTCGCCCCGGACACCGGACTGCCGCCCGCGACGCCGCCAGCGCCGCCCGCACCGTCGCCGATGGCGCCGCCGCCCGTGCCGGTGGACGATCCCTCGCCCGCGGCGACGCCGCCGGCCCCGGTGGGCGAGCCGCCGCGCGACAGGCCGCCGGCCGCGTGCCTGACCACCTGATGGATGAAGTGGAGCTTGCGCACCGCCGGCTTCGACAGCACGAACGGATAGAAATCGGGCTCGCCCATGCTGCGCGTGACCTCGTTGAGCGCCCCCGTGAGCTCGATCCAGCCGTTGACCACGGCCAGGAAGGCGAGGTCGTCGGGCGAGGCCGGCGTCCCGGCGCCATCCGGTTGCAGCACCTGCGGCGTGAAGGCGTCGTACTGGATCTCGTCGTGGTGGGCCACCAGGCCGAAGCTGCGCGCCGTGTCGAGCGCGTCGATCATGTGCAGGTAGTGGGCCCAGGTCTCGGCCCAGTCCTCGTACGGGTGGGCCGCGGCGTAGGCGCTGACGTGTCGGTTCTTCCAGTCGAACGGGGCGCCGTTGGCGTAGTAGGCCTGCAAGGCCTGGCCGTAGTCGAGCCGGTCGTCGCCGAAGAGCGCGCGGCAAGGCTCCTCCCACTCGGTGTCCTGCACCAGGCGCTGCCAGTAGTAGTGCCCGATCTCGTGGCGCAGGTGGCCGATCAGCGTGCGGTAGGGCTCGTGCATCTGCGAGCGGATCGTCTCGCGGTGCACGTCGTCGGCCTCCTCGATGTCCAGCGTGATCAGGCCGTCGTCATGGCCCGTCATCACGCGCGGGCCGTCCACCGGCGAGCGCAGCAGGTCGAACATCACGCCTTGCGCCGGGTTCTCGCTCACCTTCGACTCCAGCGGCAGCTTCAGCGCCACCAGCTGCGACACCAGCGCGCGCTTGGCGAGCTCCACCCTCAGCCACAGCTCGGCGTTGTCGCGGTCAGTGGGGTCGGGCACCGTCCGATCCAGCCGGCAGGATCGGCAGAACGGCTGGAGCCTGGCCTCCTCGTTGTCGGGCAGCAGCCAGTTGCAGGGCGCCGCCGACGACCAGTTGGCGCAGCGGCGGTAGGTGCTCAGCGGCACCGTCATGCCCACGCCCCGCGTGCGCATCGCGCGCAACACCTCGGGGTCTCGCGTGGGCGCGAGCGGGCGCAGGAGCACGAGATCGGGGTCGTAGCCCAGCGGCGTGCCGCAGGCCAGGCAGACGTCGTTGCGGAAGAACACGGGCCGGCCGCAGCGGCAGCGAAAGGCGCGGCGGGCGGTGGGGGTGGAGGTGAGCAGCGTCGGCACGAGGCGACGCGTGAAGGCGGGCAGGGCGGTCATGCCGCGGGCGAGGCAAGCGTCGCGCCCAGTGTGCTGTCCCGCATGGATCTGCGCGGCGAAGATCGGGCTGATCGAACGACCGGACGCCGGTACTCGGCGCAGACTGGAGTCCCCGCGGCCCTGACCAGCGCTCAATCCCCACGCCATGAAGACCCCACGCATCGAATCCCGTCGCCGTCCGTTGCGCCTCTGGCTGGGCGGCCAGGCCACGATCCTCGTGGGCGCCGCGGCGATGGCGTGGACGCATTCGTTCATCCCGATGGCGCTGGCCGGCTCGGCCGCGCTGATGATGACGGTGCCACTGGTGAAGGCGCTGGCCACGGGACGCCGCATCCGTCGCTGACCACCCGACCCGCGCGGCCGGGAGCCCACGCGCGCGGGCCCGTCGCTTGCTGAAGTTGGAACGAACCGCACCGGTGGCTGCTGCAGTCGCCGGAGGACGGAAACCTTCCAACCCTGCAGGAGACAGCCATGTCAGATCCCCGCCTCGTCACGGGCCTCTTTCCCGACCGCGACAGCGCCGAGCGCGCCTATTCGTCGGTCGCCTCGCGCGGCTATGAGCGCGACGACGTCAACCTCGTGATGTCCGACGAGACCCGCATGCGCCACTTCGGCCCGGACGCCGTCGTCACCACCGAACTCGGCACCAAGGCCGCCGAAGGCGCCGGCATCGGCGGGGCCATCGGCGGCACCGTCGGCGCGATCGCCGCGGCCGTCGCCGCGGTGGGCACCAGCCTCGTGCTGCCGGGCCTGGGCCTGGTCATCGCCGGCCCCATCGCCGCGGCCCTTGCGGGCGCGGGCGCGGGCGGTGCCGCGGGCGGGCTCGTGGGCGCGCTGATCGGCTGGGGCATCCCGGAGGAACGCATCGCCGAATACGAATCGGGCATCCGCGACGGCGGCATCCTGATGGGCGTGCGCCCGCGCAGCGCCGACGACGCGCTGGCGTTCGAGAACTCCTGGCGCCACGCCAACGGCCAGCTGATCCGCAGCTGATTTCATGCGGGCCGGCCCCTCGGTGCCGGCTCTTCATCATCGGGCGCCATGCCGGCGCCCCCCTTTCCAAGGAGACATCGTCATGGGCAAGTATCTCGTCGGTTGGTTGTTGGGCGTCCCGGTCTTCGTGCTGGTGATCCTGTACTTCTTCTTTCATTGAAGTCGCACGTCCCAGGCGGCGTCCGTGGCCCGCAGCAATGCGGGGCCGGACGCCGTCGCCACGTTCGGCGGCTCCGTTTCCAGTCCGCATCCTGGGCACAGCCCTTGCCGTTTCAGGTTCGACGGATCGACCGATCCGCATTCAACCGTCACTCAAGGAGTTCACCATGAACAAGGACCAAGTGCAGGGCCGTGCCACGCAGGCCAAGGGCGACATCAAGGAAGCCGCCGGCAAGATCGTCGGCAACCAGAAACTGCAGGGCGAAGGCCTGATCGACCAGGCCAAGGGCAAGACCCAGGCGGGCTACGGCGACGCCAAGGAACAGGTCAAGAAGGCCGTCAACCGCTCCTGAGCGGCACGCGCGTCGTGAAGGGGCCCGGGCCATGCGCCGGGCCCTTTTTCATGGCCGCATCTACAGCAACAGTTCGCTCGCCTCGCCCGTGGCGACCGGCGTCATCGACGGCAGCGCGACCTGCACGCTGTGCTGCCGGCCGTCGTCGTGCAGCGGCAGGCGGCTGGTACCCAGGGGCTGGCCGTCCAGCGTCACGCGCGGCGCCTTGTCGAGGCCCGTGCGGTCGAACTGCAGCCGGAACAGCGTCGTCCTGTGCACGTAGTCCACCTCGAATCCGCTCCAGTGCGGCGGGATGCGCGGGTCGATCAGCAACGTCGCCTGGCCGTCCACCACCTGCAGGCGCAGGCCGAGGGTGGCCTCCACCAGCAGGCGGTACATCCAGCCGGCGGAACCCGTGTACCAGCTCCAGCCGCCGCGGCCGGTGTGCGGCGCCACGCTGTAGACGTCGGCCGACATCACGTAGGGCTCCACCTTGTAGACCGCCACCTCGGCCGGCGTGCGCGTGTGGTTGACCGGGTTGATCATGTCCACCACGTCCCACGAGCGCCGCGCGTCGCCGCTGGCCGCAAACGCCATCGCCGCCCAGATCGCGCCGTGGGTGTACTGGCCGCCGTTCTCCCGCACGCCGGGCACATACCCGCTGATGTATCCGGGGTTCGGGCCCTTGCCGTTGAACGGCGGGTCGAGCAGCTTGACGATGCGCTGTTGCGGATCGATCAGCCGCGCCGCCAGCGAGTCCAGTGCCTTGCGCGCCCGCTCGCGCGGGGCGATGCCCGAGAGTACCGACCAGCTCTGCGCGATCGAATCGATCTGGCATTCCGCGCCGCTGGCGGTGCCCAGCGGCGTGCCGTCGTCGAAGTAGGCGCGGCGGTACCACTCGCCGTCCCAGGCGCTGGCGTCGACGGCGGCCGCGAGCTTGTCGCGCGCCTCGTGGCAGGTGCGCGCGAAGGTGTCGTCGCGGTGCGCCTGCGCCAGGCCGGCGAACTCGCGCAGCACCTCGCAGACGAAGAACGCCATCCACACGCTCTCGCCCTTGCCGTGCTCGCCGATCAGGTTCATGCCGTCGTTCCAGTCGCCGCCGCCCATCAGCGGCAGCCCGTGCGCGCCCAGGCGCAGGCCATGCCGGACGGCCAGCGCGGCATGTTCGTAGAGCGTGGCCGTGGTGTGCGACACGTTGGGCATGTCGAAGTACGACTCGTCCTCGTCCTTGAGCGGACGGCCTTCGATGAACGGCACCTCCTCGTCGAGCACCGCGTGATCGCCCGTGGCCTCGATGTAGCGGCACAGCGCCATCGGCAGCCACAGGTAGTCGTCGCTGATGTGCGTCCGCACGCCGCGGCCCTGCGGCGGATGCCACCAGTGCTGCACGTCGCCTTCCTCGAACTGGCGGCTGGCGGCCAGCAGCAACTGCGTGCGCAGCAGTTCCGGGCGCGCGTGGACCAACGCCATCGCGTCCTGCAACTGGTCGCGGAAGCCGAATGCGCCGCCCGACTGGTAGTAGCCGCTGCGCGCCCACAGGCGGCAGGAGACCGTCTGGTACACCAGCCAGCCGTTGGCCAGCGCGTTGAGCGCCGCGTCGGGCGTGCGCACCTGCACCGCGCCGAGCGTCTTCTTCCAGTGGGCGATGACGCGATCGAACTCGTCCTTGGCGACGGCGTCGCCGCGGTACTTCAGCGCGATGCGCTCCGCGTCGCCGTGGTTCTTGCCCATGCCCAGGCGGAACACGACCGTGCGCGTCTCGCCCTCGGCCAGATCCAGCGGCACCTGGAACGCGGCGCAGGGATCCAGCGCGGCGCCCGTGCGGCCCGACAGCTCCACGCGGCGCAGCGCCATCGGCTCCAGCAGGCTGCCGTTGCGGCCGATGAACTCGGTGCGGTCGCAGGTCATGCTGCCGGCGAGCTGGTGCTCCGCGTCCACGTCGAAGAAGCCCATGTAGTCGGCGTGATCGCCGCTGTAGGGATTGCGCGCCGTGGCGGGGCCGTCGCCCTGGTGGTCGGTGACGATGTGCGGCGCCGTCGCCGGACGCAGGCTGCCCAGCACCCATTCGACATAGCCGGTGGCGCTGATGCGGCGCGGCCGGCCGGAGTCGTTGCGCAGCGTCAGCACCGAGAACTTCACCGGCGCGTCGATGGCGCAGAACACCTTCAGCTCGGTGCGGATGCCTTGCGCGTGCTGCTCGAAGCTGCTGTAGCCGAATCCGTGGCGAGCGACCGCGGCGCGGCCCGGCGTGCCGTCCGGGTTCAGCGCGACGCCGTGCGGCATCCAGGCCACGCCGGTCTCCTCGTCGCGCAGGTGGAAGGTCTCGCCGCTGGGGTCGGACACCGGGTCGTTGTGCCAGGGCGTGAGCCGCCATTCGTGCGCGTTCTCGGCCCAGGTGTAGGCGGCTCCGGACTCCGAGATCACCGTTCCGAAGTCCGGGTTGGCGATCACGTTGGCCCAGGGCGCGGGCGTGCGCACGCCCAGGGGCGGGGCGACCACGTATTCCTGGCCGTTGCGGGAATAGCCGCCATAGCCGTTGAACAGCGTGAGATCGCCCGTGGGAACGCGTTGCGCCGGCATGGTCTCCGGGCGCACGGCGCGCGTGGGCACGAAGGGCGCGAGGCGTCGATCCGGGCCCGCGCCGGGGCGCGACTGGCCCTTGGGCGCGACGCGGCGCTCGGTGCGCATGCGTCGGTTGAGCTGCTCGGCCAGCGAGCCCTGGCGGTCGCTGAGCACCGCGCGCGCCACCGACAACAGCAGGATGCGGTCCTCCTGCGGGATCTGGTCGGCGTGGCGCACGAAGATGCCGCCCGGCCGGTCGACCACGTGGGCTTCGACGCCGGCCGCGATCAGGCCCATGATCTGTTCGTGCAGCCGCTGGCGGTAGACGTCGCGCTCCTCGTTCCAGATCACCAGGTCCACCGCCAGGCCCTTCAGGCGCCACCAGGCGTGTGCCATCACCAGCTGGCGCACCAGCTCGAGGTTGGAGACGTCGGAGATCTGCACCAGCACGATGGGCAGGTCGCCCGAGATCGCGTAGCCCCACAGGCCGGATTGGCCGCGCCGGTTCTGCCGGATGATGGACGGATCGGCGCGCAGCGCGCCCTGGCTGAACAGCACGGCGCCGGCCAGGCGCGCATACAGCTGCGCTTCGGCCTCGCTGGCGTTGAGTTGGCGCAGCAGTACCTGGCTGTGGGTCCAGGCGAGCTCGAACACGCGCTCGGCCAGGCGGCGGTCGCGGTACTTCTCGATCAGGGCCAGGCAGTCGGCGCGCTGGTCGCCCACGCCCACCACCAGGTCGACGATGACCGTCTGGTCGGGCTGCAGCGTGATCGCGCAGCGGCTGGCCGCCACCGGGTCCAGCACCGAGCCCTGGGAGTTCGACAGTGCCTCGTCGCCGAACATCGCGGCCGGCGCGCGCAGGCTGCCGCCGCGGCCGATGAAGCGGGCGCGGTCGGTCTCATGCGTCACCGGCGTGACGTTGTCGGCGCCGCGCGGCGCGTGCACGGCCATCAGGTGGAACATCCACGGCGACGGATCCTTCTCCGCGCGCGGACGACGGTTGGCGAGCACGGCCGACAGTCCGTCGACGATCTCCGTCTGCACGAACAGCTTGCCGAACGCCGGATGCTGGACGTCGGCCGCCGGCGTCATCAGCACCACCTCGCAGTAGCTCGTGACCTCGATGGTGCGCACGCGCCGCGTCGTGTTCTTGATGCGGATGCGGCGCAGCTCGATCGCGTCCTCGGGCGACACGGCGATCTCGGTATGGGTGTCGATGCCCGCGTCGCGGCGCCGGAACTCGGCGCGGCCCTCGGTGAAGATCGCCTGGTAGTCGGTGGTCTTGCGGCCCGTGGGCTGGAACGAGGTGGACCAGTATTCGCCGGAGTCGATGTCGCGCAGGTAGGCGAAGCTGCCCCACTCGTCGCGGGTGGCGTCCTCGCGCCAGCGCGTGACGGCCATGTCCTTGTAGCGGCTGTAGCCGCCGCCGGCCTGCGTCAACATCACGTGGTAGCTGCCGTTGGACAGCAGCTGCACCTCGGGCGTGGGCGTCAGCGGATCGGTGAACAGGCGCAGCGGGGTCTCGGTGGTGCCCGGCACCGAACGCGGGGCCGACGGCTCCATCGTGGCCTCGGCGACGACCGGCATCACGTCCTTGGGCACGCGCTCGTGGAGCAGCATCAGCGTGGCCTGCACGCTGCGGTCGGACGCGAAATGTTGCTGCATGCGCGAGTGGCCCAGCGCCTGCTCGATGGCCAGCAGGCTCATGCCCTGGTGGTGGGCCATGAACGAGCGCACCACGGCCTTGGTCTGGCCGCGCGGCACGCGCTGGGGCGTGTAGTCCACCGCCTCGTAGAAGCCGAACTCGCCCGCGGCGCCCAGCGCGGCCAGGCGCTGCAGGTTGGCGCAGGCGGCCACGGGCTCGACGATGGTGGCCATCGCGGTGGCATAGGGTGCGATCACCAGCTCGTCGCCCAGGCCGCGCTTCAGGCCCAGCCCGGGTACGCCGAAGGCGCGGTACTGGTAGTTCAGCGCGGTGTCGGTGGCGTTGTAGCCCGACTCCGAGATGCCCCAGGGCACGCCGCGCTCGCGGCCGTAGTCGATCTGGCGCTGCACCGCCGCGCGGCAGGTCTGGTCCAGCAGCGTCTGCTCGAAGTTGGGCATGATCAGCGGCGGCATCAGGTACTCGAACATCGAGCCGCTCCACGACATCAGCACCGGGTTGCCGTCGTACGCCGTCAGCAGGCGCCCGAGGGCGAACCAGCTCTCCTGCGGCAGCTGGCCGCGGGCGATCGCCGTGAAGATGCCCAGGCGCGCCTCGGAGGCCAGCAGGTCGTAGTGGCCCGGGTCGAGCACGCGTTCGTCGACGTTGTAGCCGATGGCCATCAGGTGGCGCCGGTCGTCGTACATGAACTGCTGTTCCTGGTCGCTCAGCGCGTCCACGCGGCGTGCCAGTTCCTCGATGCGGTCGACGAAGTTGCGCGCCTGGCCGATGTCCAGCGCCGCGAGCACGGCCAGCGTGGGCAGCGGCGCCTTGGCCGCGGCGTCGCGCGCGGCGGGCGACGCGTCGGCCGCGAGCGGCATCGCCAGGCCGCCGAACGCGGCGAGCTCCGCGAGCCCGGCCTCGCATTGCGCCACCAGCAGGCCGGCCCAGCGCAGCGCCTCGCCCGAGTCCTCGTCGGTGCTGGCGTCCTTGCGCGCGGCGTCGGCCGACGAGGCGGCCTCGACGGCCTCAAGCACCTCGCGCGCGACCGTCTCGAACGATTGCAGCATCGCCTGCAGCGCCGGCGCGGAGCTGGGCAGGTCGAGGCCGACGGCCCCGACGACCTTCTCGGCGCGCTCGAGCACGGGCAGGTGCGCGCCCGCGGGCAGGCTCTCGCGCACGAGACCCAGCAGGTCTGCCAGGCCCAGGCACCACTGCGGCGAGAACGGCGCCTCCGCCGGCAGCGCGAGCAGCGCCATGCGCAGCGTCATCAGCTGCGCCACCAGGTTGCCCGAGTCCACCGTGGAGATGTAGCGCGGCGCCAGCGGCAGCAGCGACTGCGTGTCGTACCAGTTGTAGAAGTGGCCGCGGTGGCGTTCCAGCAGCTCCATCGTGGAGACGGTGGCGGCGATGCGGGTGAGCGCCTGGTCCAGCGTGATGAAGCCGGAGTCGCGCGCCGTGAGGTTGGCCAGCAGCGAGAAGCCGATGTTGGTGGGCGAGGTGCGGTGCGCCACGCGGGCCACCGGATGCAGCTGCACGTTGTCGGGCGGCAGGTGGTTGTCCTCCGAGCCCACGAAGGTCTCGAAGAACGCCCAGGTGCGGCGGGCGACGCGGCGCAGGAACCTGCGCTGCACCGCGTTCAGCTCGCTGCGCGGCTGCGGCAGCGGACGGTCGAACCACCAGACGACCAGCGGCGAGAAGAACCACAGCAGCAGCAGCGGCGCGGCGGCCGGCAGCGCCCAGGGCCGCATGTGGCCGAGCAGGGCGGCTATCAGCACGGCCGCGGTGGGACCGGCCCACAGCCCGCGGATGTTGTCGCGCAGCGCCTCCAGAGAGCCGGCCGCGTGGCCCGCGCGGATGTCGGCCGAGGCCGTCCACTCGAGCAGCCGGCGTCCGCGCACCATGCGCCAGATCGTGCGCGCGATCGCGTCCAGCGTCGCCACGGCCTCGGTGGGCAGGCAGGCGAGGGTGTGCACCAGCTGCAGCATCTGCAGTCCCAGGGGCAGCAGGCGGCGCGGCGACGGCGAGGCGGTGAACCAGTTGATCGGCGCGCGCGCCAGGCCCACCACGTGCGCGGCGAAGGGCACGATGCCCACGATCACCACGATGCGCAGCGTCCACATGAACGGCTCGGGCAGGCGGGCCCAGCCCAGCACCGCCAGCACGATCAGCGCCGCGGGCACCAGGCTGCGGCGCAGGTTGTCGAACAGCTTCCACCGCGACAGGCCCGACAGCGGGTTGCGCGGCGCGCCGGGCAGCGCGTGCAGGCGCCGGCGCAGCCAGCCGATCAGCTGCCAGTCGCCGCGCACCCAGCGGTGGCGGCGCGCCATGTCGGCGCTGTAGCGCGAGGGCGTGTCCTCCAGCAGCTGCACGTCGGACAGCAGGCCCGAGCGGGCGTAGCAGCCCTCGATCAGGTCGTGGCTGAGGATGCGGTTGTCGGGCATGCTGTCGTGCGTGGCGCGCTCGAAGGCGTCGACGTCGTAGATGCCCTTGCCCACGAACGAGCCTTCCCCGAACAGGTCCTGGTAGACGTCCGAGACGGCGCGGGTGTAAGGGTCGATCCCCGGCTCGCCGCCGAACATGCGCGCATAGCCCGAGCGGCCGACGCTGGGCAGGTTCAGTCCCACGCGGGGCTGCAGGATGCCGTAGCCCTCCACCACCACGTCCTTGCGCGTGCCGGTGCCGAAACGCGGGCGGTTGAGCGGGTGGGCCATCGCGGAAACCATCTCGCAGGCCGATTCGCGCGGCAGCTGCGTGTCGGAGTCGAGCGTGATCACGTAGCGCACGTCCTGCAGCGACAGCGTGTCGCCGACGATGCGCGAGAACGCCTCCTGGGCATCGGGGCGGCCGCGCAGCAGCGCGTTCAGGTCGGCTAGCTTGCCGCGTTTGCGTTCGCGGCCCATCCACGCGTTCTCCGCGGCGTTCCAGCGGCGCGGCCGGTGCAGCAGCAGGAACGGGGCGGGGCGTTGCCGCTGGTCGTCGGGTTCGGCGTAGCGCTTGTTGAGCGCGGCGATGCGCGCCTCGGCGTAGTCGATCAGGTCGGCGTCTTCCGGCAGCGTCTCCTGCTTCGCGTCGCGCAGGTCGGTCAGCAGCGCGAACTGCAGGTGCGGGTCGCGGTTGGCCAGGAAGCGCACTTCCAGCGCATCGACCAGCGTGTCGACGTCGGCGTGCCGTCCCAGCAGCGTGGGCACGGCCACCAGCGTGCGCGAGCGCGGCGCGATGCCCATCGAGTAGTCCATGCGCGGCAACGCCTCGGGCGTGGCGCTGAGGGTCACGATCCAGTTGACGAGCGACAGCGCCAACTGGCTGGTGGCCACCATCAGCAGCAGGATCAGCGCGAGGCCCTTGGGCGACCACAGGCGCAGGTCCAGCTCCTGCGCGGCCTGCTGCACCGGTCCCAGGGAGACCAGCATCGCGAAGGCGATGATGCCACCCACGTAGGCGGGCAGCGGCGAGTGGTTGGCGCGGTGGAGCACGCCCGTGGGGCGCGCGTTCAGCGCCGACTCGAGCGCCGGCCGGCCATTGCCGACCAGGTAATAGCCGACGTGGGCCTCGCGCTCGTCGCGCTCGCCGCCGACGTCCCTCTGCGCCAGCCGCGCGGCCGCGGCGACCGCCATGTCGATGGCCTTGTGCGCCACCGCCGGCTCGTCGCCGCCGCTGACACGGGCGACGCTCTCGACCGCGTGGCGGTAGGTGTCGCGGGTGCCGAAGTCCATGCGGCCGTACACGCCGATGGGATCCTCGCGCAGGATCTGCTCGACGCTGCTGAGCGTCTCCACGAACTCGGGCCAGTGCGTGGCGCCCAGCAGGCGCAGGCTGCCGATGCTGTTGGACACCGAGACCTGGCTGGCGGCCTGCTTCTGGCTCTCGAGGTGCACCAGGTGCTCGATGGTCTCGCCGGCGTCCGACAGCCGCTGCTCGATCCACGTGAGCGGCAGGGCCAGCGCGGCGCCCTGGCCCTGCAGCCGGCGCGCGAACTCGGCGACGAAGGCGCTGCTGAGCGTGGGGTTGGAGCGCGCCATGTCCGCGATCACCAGGATCAGGTCGCTGGGACGCTCCTCGGCCGCCTGCAGCATGAGCGACGCCCAGGTCTCGGCCAGGTCGCGCTCGTCCAGCGCCTCGGCCACGCGCACGGCCACGCGGCGCAGGTTCTCGATCAGCGCCAGCCGCAGCATGATCGGGAACGCCCACAGCTCGCCCAGCTTGAGCGGCTGGCCGAACTGGTAGGCGGCCACGAAGCGACTCAGCGTGCCGCGGCTCAGGCGCCCGTCGGCATGCGCGATCGCCTCCAGCGCGAGGTCGTAGACGCGGGGCAGGGTGCCGTCGCGGGTCTCCGAGGCCTCGGACAGGCGCGGCAGCTCCTTGCTGTAGCCGGGCGGCAGGTGGCGCCGCGCGGTGCGGATCTCCTCGTCGATGAGGTACATGTTGTCCAGCAGCCACTCGGAGGCCGGCGTGACCGGCCGCTCCTTGGCCACGGCCTGGCGCAGCCCGCGCGCGACGTTCTCCAGCACCCGCTGGTTGGACGCGAGGCGCGCGAGCAGGCGGTCGGGCCGGTGGCTCTGCGCCAGGCGGTGCCGGCCCGCCAGCAGCTTGCCATGGGCGACCATCTGGTCGCTGCTGAACAGCGCCGCACGCAGCGGCTCTTCCTCTTCGTGCTCGCTGCCCGCGCTGGCATTCCAGGCGTGCTCTTGGGCCCAGTCGGCCACCTGTGCGAACAGGGTGCGGAAAGAGCGATCGGATCCCGTCATCGGCGTTTGTCCTCTGGGTCCAAAGCGGACCGATAGGCGCGACACTGGCAAATGGTGAGCCCGACCGTGGAATCGCGGTCACGAGGCAAGCTGGACAGTAGCACGCCCGCTCGAACCGCCGAGGGTAAACGTTGCGGCAAGCGCGCCGGCACATCCCTTGCTGGAGGAGCGCATCGCCGGGTGCCTTGTGCCCCGAACCCATCTCCCTACCGGGCCGACGCCATGAACACCGCCGCCTCCCCCGCCTCTTCCTGCGACAGTCCCTGCGCCGACGCGCTGGACCGCCTGTCGCTCGGACACGAACAGACCCGCGCGCTCGCCGACGAATGCCGCCGCTTCGCGCGCCACGTGGACTGCGACCCGGCGATGCAGGAAGTCGCCGAGGCGCTCTGCCGGGCGATCCATCGGATGGCGGCGCTGGAGGAGGAGCTGTTCTTCCCGGCGGCGCGAGCCGTGCTGGAGGCCTCCGCGCTGGTCGACCTGGCCGAACTGGAGCACGCGACCGCGCGCCAGATCATCCGCCAGCTTCAACGCACCGACCCGCGTGAGCCGTGCTACGAGGCGCTGGTGCTCGCGCTGACCGAGTGCGTCGAGCGCCATGCACGCCACGAGCAGGCGCAACTTTTCCCGCGCCTGCGCGAGTCGGGCCTGGACATGGAAGCGCTGGACCAGCGGCTCCACGAACGCCTGGCCCGGCAGGACGACGACGTGTTCGAGGTGGAAGACCGCCGCGTGGCGCATTGACCAACGCGACGACGGCGCGTCGTCCTACGCGCCGTGGGCACAGCCGTTGCCTCGTCATTCCCACCAGCCGCGACGTGTGCAACCACCCAGCGGCATCTGTTCCAGACGCCTCCGCGTCCCAACGACACTAGGAGTTCACACCATGTCCCCGATGCACAAATCCATCACCGCCCTGGCTGCTTCCGCACTTCTGGCAACCGTCGGATTCGCCACGGCGCAGTCCACCGACACCACCACCACCAACGCCGACGGCAGCACCACCACGACCACCACCACGGTGGACACCGCCACCGAGGTGATCCCCGCGCCGCCCACCGGCGTGATCGAGCTGGCCAAGCCGCGCAACACCGTGATGCCGACGACCAAGCAGGCCGACGGCCCGATGGGCATGGAAAACAACCTGATGACCACCGGCGTCGTGGGCGGCATCACCCGCCCCAGCATCGGCGACCACGCCACGCCGCCGATCCCGCGCGACGACCAGACGATCGCCGTGACCAAGGAAACGACGGTCACCACCGTCGTGACGCCGCCGGCACCGGAACCCGTCGCGGCCCCGGTCGCCGAGCCGACCCCTGCGCCGGCCGCCGATCCGGCGCCGGAACCGATGCCGGCCCCGAAGGCCGACCGCAACTGAGCGCACGGCACGGACTGAATGACGGGCTCCTCGGAGTCCGTTTTTTTTGACGCGCGGCGCGCCGAATTTCGGCTAACCTGACGACGCGTCGCACCGTTGTCGGGCCGGCACACCGGTTGCCATGGATGGCCTCAATCGGGCCGTGCGCCCGTCCGACGCCAACCTCCTGGAGACCGCCATGGCCAACTCGCCCAGCACCACCCCCGACACCACTTTCCCCAAGAGCGGCAGCACGACGCCCAGTTCGGCGTCGCCGGCCACCCCGGCCACGGGCGGCTCCGGCTCGCGTCCCGCCGCCGCGGTTGCCGCCGATGCGGCCATCGACCAGGCCGCCGCGGCCGAGCGCGACGTGTTGCGCCGCGTCGTCCAGGGCGCCCACGAGGCCGTCGACCGCATCGCCGACAAGGCGATCCCGGCCGTCGAACGCCTGCGCGGGTCCTACAACGACGCGACCGAATCCCTCAAGCAGAAGGCCGACCAGGCCGCCGACCTGAAGGACGAGTGGACGGAGAGCGTGCGCACCGCCGTGCGCGAACATCCGCTGGCCGCCATCGGCACCGCCCTGGCCCTTGGCGTGCTCCTCGCCAAGCTGACCTCCAACAACGATCGCTGAACCTTTCGCCCATGGTCGATGACGCACCACCGCCGCACGAGGCACCGCCCGACGAGGTCGTGTCGCTTCCCAAGGCGGTCGGTGCGTTGTTCGCCGACCTGCCCGGACTGCTGACCGATCGGGTCCACCTGCTGTCGCTGGAACTGCGCCGCGCCTCCAACGCGCTGGGGCAGATGGTGGCGCTCGGCTTGCTGGCGGCGATCCTGTTCGCCACCGCCTGGATCGCCCTTTGGGTGGGCCTGGCGGCGGCGTTCCTCGCGGTGGGCCTGGCGTGGCCGTGGATCGTGTTGCTGGTGCTGTTCGTCAACCTCGCCGCGGGCATCTGGGCGTTGCTGCGCGTGAAGGCGCTGGCGCCGCTGCTGGCGCTGACGGCCACCTTGCGTCGCCTGACCGACTCCGATGCCCAGGACCAAGAACCCGAAAGCGATCATGGCTAGCCCGCCGCGTCTTCCGCAGGTGCCCGAACCGAGTCTCGACGAGCAGATCGCGCTGGCCGAACGCGCCGTCATCGTGCGCGACGCGCGCATCCGCCGGCGCACGGACGCGCTCGTGGCCCGCGTCAAGCGCGACGCCGTCCGCCACGCCGGCGGCGGCCTGCTGCTGGGCATCGGCACGGTCGCGCTCACGTGGTGGCTCAACCGCCTGAGCCGCAGGAACGCGCTGGCGCCCGAGCCCGCCGCCGCGCCGCAAGAGCCGCCGCCCACCTTCGAGCACCTGTTCCGCGACGCCGGCATCACGCTCGCCGGCCTCTTGCCGCTGCTGTGGCCCATGCTGCCGCGCGCCTGGCGGCGCGTGGTGACGCCGGGCACCGCCAGCACGCTGCTGACCTTCATCGCGCCACTGCTGGGGCGGCTGCTCCGGCGCAAGCCGCGCGAGTCGCGGGCGTCCTGAAGCAACGCGGCCGCGAATTGCCGGCGCTCGGAAACTGGTCTACTGTCGGGCATGGCGCTTGCTGCCAACCCGCCGGGGCCGGGGACACGACGGCCCCACCGCGACTTCTCGAGAGGAAACATGAACCACGCCCGCGTCCTGACGGCCGCCACGCTCGCCGCTGCCCTTTTCACCGCTCCCTTGCTGGCGTTCGCCCAGGCGAGCGCGCCGACGATGACGCCCGCCGAGCGCCACGACTGGGAACGCTCGCACCGCGTCAGCAAGATCATCGGCTCGGACGTGCGCACCAAGACGGGCGACAAGATCGGCGACATCCGCGACCTCGCGGTCGACGGCAGCGGCACGATCCGGCTGGCCATCGTGTCCACCGGCGGCTTCCTGGGCGTCGGTGACCGGCTGCATGCCGTGCCCTGGGACGCACTGGTGCTGGGCCCCAAGGACGACTTCCTGCTCGACATCGACAGGGCGCACCTGCAGGCCGCCCCCGGATTCACCTCGAAGACCTGGCCCAACCTGGGCGACGACCACTGGCTGGCCGACAACCGCCGTTACTACATCCACTGATACAGCGCCGAGCTCCGGCGCGGGAGACCGACCATGAGACTGATCAACAGCCTGGCCCTGCTCACCATCGGCTACCTGGCCCTGGCCCGGGTCAACAAGGTGCACAGCGCGCGCTTCGCCGCCAGGCCGGCGGCCAAGCCCGAGGCCGTGCAGACCTGGGAAGGCGAGGGCGGCGGCCTGCCCACCGGCGGCCCGGGTCCGGGCGTGAAGGTGGCGCCCGCCGCGTTGAACGATCCCGACCTGGCGCACGGCGGCGCCTGACGCACAGAGGTTAAGAGTTTTTCGGACGTGCCGAGCGGGCATGGGCGAAAGACTCTCAACCTCTCAGGCGGCACTGCGTTCCCGCCGCCGCCTGTCGCGCTTCTGCAGCACCCGGCGCCGCCGATAGAGCGCCATCAGCGGTGTCGCGGAGACGCCGTGCAGCAGCACCGACAGCGCGATGGCCGGCAGCGTCGCGTTGACCAGGTCGGCCGCAAGGGCGGGCGAGATGCCCGAATCGATGACCAGCGCCAGGTAGAACAGCGAGCCGACGCCGCGGATGCCGAACCACGCGACCATGCGGCGCTGGGCCTTGGGCATCTCGCGTCCCGGCACCGTCAGCAGCACGCTCAGCGGCCGGATCACCACCAGCAGGATGGCCGCGTAGATCAGCGGCTCGCCGCGCCAGTGGACCCAGGGCATCGCGAAACCCAGCAGCAGCACCATCACCACCTCCACCAGGCGGCCGCAACGGTGGCCGAAGGCGAGCAGCCGGTCCGCCAGTTCGTCGGGCTCGACGCCCGCGCGCTCCAACGCGTCGCTGGCGCCCGGCGAGCGTCGGAACAGCCCGAGCGCCGCCGCGAACACGAACAGGAACGACGAGGTCTCGGTGAGGCGCGAGAGGCCGTAGGCCACGGTGATGATGCCCAGGTACAGCAGCTCGTCCCAGCACAGCCCGTGGCCGCGCCGCAGCAGCGCGTGGATCGCCTTGCCCAGCACGCGGCCGAACGCCCAGCCCAGCAGCGCCCCGCCCGCGATGGGCCACGCCAGGTCGTGCCATAGCCAATGCGCGCCCGCGGGGCCCAGCTCGCCGATGCCCAGCAGCCCGAGCGCCAGCATGACCACGGGCAACGCCGTGCCGTCGTTGAGGCCCCCCTCGGCGGTGAGCGACACGCGCACCGCGTCGCGGTCGTTCTGCGAGCGGATCTGCACCTCGGACGCCAGCACCGGGTCGGTAGGCGCCAGGATGCCGGCCAGCAGCAGTGCGCCCGCCAGTCCCAGGCCCGGCATCAGCCACCAGCCGGCCAGCGTGGCGAGGGCGATCGTGGCCAGCATGCTCAGGCTCGCGAGGATGGCGGCGACGCGCCAGCCCTTGATCGTCAACGGCGTGCGCAGCTGCAGCCCGACCGCGAACAGCGAGATCAGCACCGCGATCTCGGTGACGATCACCAGCATGTCGGCGCGCTCGGGCGCCGTCGGCGGCGTCTGCACCCGGGCCTGCACCATCCAGCCCGCGACCCAGCCGACGGCCAGGTAGACGATGGCCGGCGACATCGGCAGGCGCGTGACGTGCAGCTCCAGCAGGCACATCGCCAGCAGGACGGTGCCCAGCAGCAGCAGCGTGGCGGTGAGCATCGCGGGCGTCAGGCGCGCGCGCGGGCGGCCATCGGGCCTGCCTGCGCCTGGCGGCGACGCCGCGAGCCTTCGGGCGGCCGGGCGGCGCTCATGCGCCCTTGCGCGGCCGCGCGAACTTCGCCGTGGGCGACGAGGCGGGCACCGGGGGCGCCTCCGCCGGCCCCGTCTTGACGCCAGCCTGCGCCGCGCCGTCGACGTGGGCGACGGCCGCGGTGCAGACGTCGCGTTCCTGCTGCTTGAAGTCCACCAGCGCGAGCAGCGCCGCCAGCGGGTTGATCAGCGACAGCGCCGCGGCCGCACCGGCGCGCTTGACCAGCGGCTTGGCCTCGAGCCGGATGTGCGGATCGTCGAAGGTGCCCACCACCTTCACCGGCGTGCGCGGGGCCAGCGGGCTGAAGTCGTGCGGATGCGCCGTCATGCGCAGGTCCAGCGACTCTGCAGCCAGCGACAGGTCGCCGTCGATCAACATCGTCGTGTCCTGGGTGTCGATGACGAAGACCTCGGGCATCACCTTGCCGTTGACGAGATCGAACTGCGCCAGGGCGCACTGCATCGGCAGCTTGTCGTCGCCCTTGACGAACATGCCCAGCGCCTGCGCCACGTCGATGCCGGCCGCCTCCACCAGGATGTGCGACACGGTGCCGTCGCGCACCCACAGGCGTGCGGTGCCGTCCAGCGACGCCATCAGCTTCGCCGACGAGTTGCCCTCGCCCTTGAGCTGCGCGTTGCCGCCGAGGGCGCCGCTGATGTAGCCCACGTCGGGCTTGTTGCCGCTCGCGTCCTTGCGCACGGCCGCGTCGCGCGTCTTGATGAAGCGATCGAGCTGGATGCCGCTCCAGCGCAGGTCGGCGGTCCACTTCGGCGTGGCAGGGCGGCTGTCCACGCCGATGCCGCCCTGCACCTCGCCGGCCGATGTGCGCGCGACCAGTTCCTTCAGGTTCAGCACGCCGTCCTGCAGCGTGATGCGGCCCTGCAGCGGCTTGAACGGCTCCAGCAACGTGGTGCCGAGATCCAGCGTCGCCAGCTGCACGCCGACGTCGGCGTTCATCGCCTTCAGGGAAGGGATGTCGAACTTGCGGTCGGGGATCACCTTGCCGGGCTTGGCGTTGGAGGCGGAGGCGGGCGCGTCGGGCGGCGCGGCGCCGAACGCGGGGCCGAGATCGGCCAGCGCGAGGCGCGTGCCGCCCAGCTTGCCGGTGAGCACGGGAACCGCCGGACCGGTGTCGAACCGGAAATTGCCGTTCAGCCGGCTCGAGCCGATGTCCATCGCGGCGATGCCGGCGTCCCACACGTGGCCGTGCTTCTGCAGCCGACCGTGCGTGGCGAACTTCGCGGTGGTGGGCAGCGTCACGCCCAGCGCGTCGCCCACCGCCGCCAGCGATGGCCCGGACGCGACGAAGGTGGCGTCCATGCCGCCGAAGTGAAGCACGTCGGTGGCGGTGCCGTCGACGCGGATGCTCGTCTTGTCGGCGTGCACGTCCAGCCACAGCGGCACCGAGACCGCATCGGCGTCGGAGGCGGCCAGCGGCAGCAGCCCGCTGGAGCGCAGCTGGATCAGCAGCGGCGCATTGCGGTAGGTGCCCTGGCCGTCCACCTGCAGGCCGGGCGTGTTGTCGTCGATGGCGATGGCCTGGCGCGCCGGCGTGGCGGTGCCGCCGGACGCCGCCAGCGCAGCGGTGCCGATCAGCCGGGTCGCTCCCACGGTGGCCACGCGAACCTGCGGGGTTGACGGCGCGGAGGCCGCGATGGCGGCACCCTCGGCCGAGCCCTCGCGGGTGGCCACGTGGGCATCGGCGCTGATCTGCAGCGGCTCGTCGACGAGGCGCACCTCGCCGTTGCGCACATCGAGGCGTTCGAACGTGGGCAGTTGCGGCGAGCTCGCCGACGTGGCGGGCTGGGCCGCGCCGAACTGCCAGTTGGCATGGCCGTCGGCGTTGCGCTTGAGGTTGAGTTCCAGGCCATCGACCTCCAGCAGCTTGACGGCAATCGCCTGCCCGGTGCCCCGCCACTGCTCGTAGAGCGTGCGGTAGCCCAGCGCCAGCTTGACGCCGTTGGCATGCATGAAGTCGCGCGGCTTGCCGGCGTCGTCCACCAGCGTCGGGCCGTTGGCGGGCGCGGGGCCGATGGTCATGGAATCGGTGTGCGCGCGCACCGAGCCCAGCAGCCGCACGCCGAACTGGTCGCCGAAGGTGACGGGGCGGTCGAGGATCCGCGACAGCTTGCCTTCCAGCGGATGGCGCAGGAACGGCCATTCGATGGCCTCGCACACGCCGAAGCCCACCACCAGCAGGACGAGCACGCCCAGCGCGCCGTAGCCGGCGTGGCGCGAGAGATGTCGGGAGGGGGCGACGGTCGGAGTGGCCATAGGTCCTTGGGGTGTCGATGCGGGGGCGCGCAGCCCGCCGCTGCCGCGTTTCAACCTTCCGCTGCGCGGCGGGCCGCAGGCGCGTGTCGCGACGCACGGGACGCGCGCCCGGCGTCGGGGAAGGCGGGAGTGACGGCAGGCGGGGCCTGGCGGCGGGAGGCCGGGGCGGCCGGGCGGTCTGCGGGCGTCTGGCAAATGTCGCGCCCGCGGGCCGCACGCCGCGGCGCGATCGGGCCCAGCAAGGCCATCAGCCGGCGCTCGGCCGCCGACAGGGCGCGTCCGCCGGCCTTGGCCGCCGCCTGCGTCCAGCGTTGTTCGAGCAACGACGCGCGCGCCTCGTCGTCGCCCAGCAAGGCGCCCAGCTCGAGCACCTTCGGGTGGATGTACGACTTGCGGCAGACCGCCACGGTGTTGCGCAGGCGCGCTGCCACCTGCGCGACCACCTGCCTGGCCGCGCCGGGCAGACGCTCGCCGGCGCAGGCGAGGCGGGTGAACTCGAGCGCCAGGACGCTGCCATGCCAGGTGCGGAAATCCTTGGCCGTCACGTGCGTGCCGGCGATGCGGCACAGGTAGTCGTTGACGTCGGACGAGCTGACCTTGTGCACGCTGCCGTCGGCGTCCACGTACTGGAACAATTCCTGGCCGGGCAGCGCCTTGCAGCGACGCACCACCGCGGCCACGCGCCTGTCGGCGAGTTCGACCTCATGGCGCACGCCGCTCTTGCCCTTGAACGACAGCCGCACCTCGGCATCGCGCACGCCTGCGTGGCGCGTGCGAAGCGTCGTCAGTCCGTACGAGCCGTTGCCGCGCGCATATTCCTCGTTGCCGATGCGGATGAAGGTGGTGTCGAGCAGCCGCACCAGTGTCGCCAGCACCAGCGTGCGGTTGGGACTGCCGGCGTCGTGGCCTGCGAGATCGCGCGCGACGTTGCGGCGCATGCGCGGGAGGGCGGCGCCGAAGCGGCGCAAGGCCTCGAACTTGTCGTCGCCGCGCTGCTGCTGCCACAGCGGGTGGTAGCGGTACTGCTTGCGGCCGCGGGCGTCGCGGCCCGTGGCCTGGAGATGGCCGTTGGCCTTCGCGCAGATCCACACCTGCTCGTAGGCAGGCGGGATCGCGAGCCTGCGGATGCGCGCCAGCGCGGCCTCGTCGCGCAGGGGCTTGCCGTGGGTGTCGAGGTAGTGCACCTGGTCGCCGTGGCGAACGCGGCGGAACCCGGGTTCCGAATCGGTGACCCACGCCAGCCCGGGAGGCACCGGTACGGGCGCGGTGTCGGCGGTGGGCGTGCGGGTCATGGCGACTGCGCTGGCAGTCCGCGTGCCGCCGGCGCGGGCGCGCGGCTTGCTGTACAGCGGCACCATGCGCGAAAAGACCTCAGACTCCACCGCCTCGGCCTCCCGCGAGTACGGCGACGACGGCCTGCTCCAACGCGCCGTCCGGCGCCTGCGCGACCTGCTGATCATGGGCGTGGTCGGGCCGGTGACGGGCGTGCTGGCGATCGTCGCGATCCATCTCGCCACGGGCCTGCATCCGATCAACCCGCAACTGGACGCCGAGGCCGCGCGGCAACGCGAGTCGGAGCGCGCGCTGGCCATCCTCGAGGATCGCGTGCAGGGCGGCACCGCGTCCATTCCCCGGACGACGCTGGCGCCCGTGCAGGTGCCACCGCCCGAGGAACCGCGCCTGGCCGCTGCCGACTTCGGCGCGGTCCGACCGACCCCGGCCGCGCGCCACATGGCCGACTGGGTGGTCACGCGCCGCGACAACGGCCGCATGCCGTTCGTCGTGCTCGACAAGCGCGACGCCCGCCTGTACGTGTTCGAGGCCAGCGGCCGCCTGATCGACCAGACCCCGGTGCTGCTGGGCTCCTCCCACGGCGACGACACGTACCCGGGCATCGGCGACGTGCCGATCGCCGACGTCCAGCCCTACCAGCGCACGACGGCCGCCGGCCGCTTCGTCACGCGGCCGGGCCTGGACGCCGACCACACCGACGTCGTCTGGCTGGACTACGACGCCGCGCTGGCCATGCACCGCGTGATCGACAAGGTCAAGTCCGAGCGGCGCCCGTGGCGCCTCGCGTCGGCCGACCCGAAGGTGCGCCGCATCTCGTGGGGCTGCATCAACATCCCGATCGCGTTCTTCGACAGCTACATCTCGCCGGTGTTCGGCAAGCGCTCCGGCGTCACCTACGTGATCCCCGAGCGCAAGACCTTCGCCGAGGTGTTCGAGCAGGGCGGTGGTGCCGACGCCCCGGTGCTCACCACGGCGTCGGCCGAGACGCTGGCGCCCAAGGACGTCGCCCAGCGCTGAGCATCCGTGACCGAATCTCCTTCATCGGTCTTCGCGCCGCGTCACGACATGACGCCCGCGCAGCAGTGCCTGGCCCATCCGCGCGCCTTCGCGTGGCGCGTACTGTGCGGGTTCCGTGCCAACCAGGGGTTGCTGCTGGCCGGCGCGATCGCCTACTACGCGCTGCTGTCCATCGTGCCGCTGCTGATCCTCAGCGTGATCGCGCTGTCGCACCTGATCCCCGAGCACGAACTGCTGGAGACGATCGGGCGCTACCTGGCGTGGCTGGTGCCCGGCCAGTCGAACGCCGTGGTGACCGAGCTGCGCAGCTTCCTGGACCACCGCGACGTCGTTGGCTGGGTGCTTCTGCTGACGATGCTGTTCTTCAGCTCGCTGGCGTTCGCCGTGCTGGAGAACGCGCTCTCGGTGATCTTCGTGCACCGCATCGTCGATCGCCGCCGCTCTCTCGTGATGAAGCTGCTGCTGCCCTACATCTACGTGGCCTGCCTGGCCCTGGGGCTGTTGCTGGTGACGATGGTGGCGGGCGGGCTTGAGAACCTGGGCGAGTATTCGCTGGACTTGTTCGGCCGTGAGTTCTCGCTCGGGCGCTTCTCGAGCCTGCTGCTGTACCTGCTCGGTCTCGTCGGAGAGACGGTGCTGCTCACCTCCATCTACGTGGTGATGCCCGCCGGGCGGCTGGACCTGCGCCACGCGCTGCTGGGCGCCGTCTCTGCCGTCTTGCTGTGGGAGCTCACGCGCCACGTGCTCGTGTGGTACTTCGCCACGCTGTCGCAGGTGGGCGTGGTCTACGGCTCGATGACCGCCGCCATCGTCGTGCTGCTGAGCCTGGAGCTCGGAGCGACGCTGGTGCTGCTGGGCGCGCAGGTGATCGCGGAATACGAGCGCCTCGTGGCCCACGCCCCGAAGCCGCCGCCGGCCGACCTGGTGATCCACCGCGCCTGAGCCCGTCCAGCGCGGCAGTCCATACGGTAAAAGCTACCGACACCGCCTGGTCTGCGTGTCGTGAGGCGCAGGGTGAAAACCCGCATCGTGTGGGACGACGCCCGGTAGACGCCCCGGCCAACGCGTCGTGGCGATGTAGGACTGGTCTGGCATGGAAACTGCAGAGCAGTCGAGCCGCGAGGCGGGTCTGCACGATCTGCCACTCGGCAGCGACCCTGGAGATCGACGCTCATGACCATCATGGAAAGCCGCCTCGTGGCGGATGCCGCCACCGAGATGCATCAGTTGCTGGCTGCGCTCGTGCAGCTTCGCAAGGGCGATCCGAACGTGCGCCTGCCGCTGCACTGGGCGGGCGTGGCCGGACGGGTGGCCGACGCCTTCAACGACGTGGTGGAGCAGAACGCCAGCATGGCCGAGGAGCTCGCTCGCCTGCGCCAGGTGGTGGGCAAGGAAGGCAAGATCAAGCAGCGCGCCTCGCTGCGCGACGCGCGCGGATTCTGGGGCGAGTCGATGGACTGCATCAACGCGCTGATCGACGACCTGGTCCATCCGACCAGCGAGGTGGCGCGCGTGATCGGTGCCGTGGCCCAGGGCGACCTGAGCAAGAGCATGGCGCTGGAGGTGGAAGGCCGGCCGCTGGAGGGCGAATTCCTGCGCACCGCCAAGACCATCAACAAGATGGTGGACCAGCTGGGCAACTTCTCAGCGGAAGTCACGCGCGTGGCGCGCGAGGTGGGCACGGAAGGCAAGCTGGGCGGCCAGGCCAAGGTCAAGGGCGTCGCGGGCACCTGGAAGGACCTGACCGACTCCGTGAACTCCATGGCCGGCAACCTCACCGACCAGGTGCGCAACATCGCCGACGTGACCACGGCCGTGGCCAAGGGCGACCTGTCCAAGAAGATCGACGTGGACGTCAAGGGCGAGTTCCTGACGGTGAAGAACACGATCAACACCATGGTCGACCAACTGCGCTCGTTCGCGTCGGAAGTGACGCGGGTGGCGCGCGAGGTGGGCACCGAAGGCTCGCTCGGCGGCCAGGCACGGGTGGAGGGTGTGTCCGGCACCTGGAAGGACCTGACCGACTCCGTCAACTCGATGGCCGGCAACCTGACCAGCCAGGTGCGCAACATCGCCGAGGTGACCAAGGCCGTGGCGCAGGGTGACCTCTCGAAGAAGATCACGGTGGACGTGAAGGGCGAGATCCTCGAGCTGAAGAACACCGTCAACACGATGGTGGACCAGCTCCGATCGTTCGCCGCGGAAGTCACGCGCGTGGCGCGCGAGGTGGGCACCGAGGGCAAGCTGGGCGGCCAGGCCGACGTGCAGGGCGTTGCCGGCACCTGGAAGGACCTGACCGAGTCCGTGAACTTCATGGCCGGCAATCTCACGTCCCAGGTGCGCAACATCGCGGAGGTGACCACCGCGGTGGCCGCCGGCGACCTCTCCAAGAAGATCACCGTCGACGTCAAGGGCGAGATCTCCGAGCTGAAGAACACGATCAACACCATGGTCGACCAGCTGCGTTCGTTCGCCGCCGAGGTCACGCGGGTGGCGCGCGAGGTGGGTACCGAAGGCAAGCTGGGCGGCCAGGCCGAGGTACAGGGCGTGGCCGGCACCTGGAAGGACCTGACCGACTCGGTGAACTCGATGGCCTCCAACCTCACGTCCCAGGTGCGCAACATCGCCGACGTGACCAAGGCCGTGGCCGCGGGCGACCTGTCCAAGAAGATCACGGTGGACGTCAAGGGCGAGATCCTGGAGCTGAAGGCCACCATCAACACCATGGTGGACCAGCTGCGCTCCTTTGCCGCGGAAGTGACGCGCGTGGCGCGCGAGGTGGGCACCGAGGGCAAGCTGGGCGGCCAGGCCGACGTGCAGGGCGTGGCCGGCACCTGGAAGGACCTGACCGAGTCGGTGAACTTCATGGCCGGCAATCTCACGTCCCAGGTGCGCAACATCGCGGAGGTGACCACCGCGGTGGCCGCCGGCGACCTCTCCAAGAAGATCACCGTCGACGTCAAGGGCGAGATCTCCGAGCTGAAGAACACGATCAACACCATGGTCGACCAGCTGTCGTCCTTCGCCGCGGAAGTGACGCGGGTGGCGCGCGAGGTGGGCACCGAGGGCAAGCTGGGCGGCCAGGCCGACGTGCAGGGCGTGTCGGGCACCTGGAAGGACCTCACCGATTCGGTGAACTCGATGGCCTCCAACCTCACGTCCCAGGTGCGCAACATCGCCGACGTGACCAAGGCCGTGGCGCAGGGCGACCTGTCCAAGAAGATCACGGTGGACGTCAAGGGCGAGATCTCCGAGCTGAAGAACACGATCAACACCATGGTGGACCAGCTGCGCTCGTTCGCGGCCGAGGTCACGCGCGTGGCGCGCGAGGTGGGTACCGAAGGGCGGCTGGGCGGCCAGGCCCAGGTGCAGGGCGTGTCGGGCACGTGGAAGGACCTGACCGACAACGTGAACTTCATGGCCGGCAACCTCACGTCGCAGGTGCGCGGCATCGCCAAGGTGGTGACGGCCGTGGCCGACGGCGACCTCAACCGCAAGCTCACCGTGGAGGCCAAGGGCGAGATCGCCGCGCTGGCCGACACCATCAACGGCATGACCGAGACGCTGGCCACCTTCGCCGACCAGGTGACGACGGTGGCGCGCGAGGTGGGCGTCGAGGGCAAGCTGGGCGGCCAGGCCAAGGTGCCGGGCGCGTCGGGCACGTGGAAGGCGCTCACCGAGAACGTCAACGAGCTCGCCGCCAACCTCACGACCCAGGTGCGCGCCATCGCCGAGGTGGCCACCGCGGTGACGCAGGGCGACCTGACGCGCTCGATCACCGTAGAGACGCAGGGCGAGGTCGCGTCGCTGAAGGACACGATCAACGAGATGATCCGCAACCTCAAGGACACGACGCAGAAGAACACCGAGCAGGACTGGCTCAAGACCAACCTGGCCAAGTTCAGCCGCATGCTGCAGGGCCAGAAGGACCTGGTCACCGTGGGCCACCTGATCCTGTCCGAGCTGGCCCCGGTGGTAGGCGCGCAGCAGGCCGAGTTCTATGTCCTCAACGCCGCGGCCGAGACGCCCCGGCTGCGCCTGTTCGCGAGCTACGCCTCCGGCGGCCAGACCACGCACGGCAAGGAGGTGCACCTGGGCGAAGGCCTCGTCGGCCAGTGCGCGGTGGACAAGCGCAAGCTGCTCCTCACCAACGTGCCGTCCAGCGCGTTCCGCGTGGCCTCGGGCCTCAGCGAGAGCGCGGCGATGGACGTGCTGGTGCTGCCCATCGTGTTCGAAGGACAGCTGCGCGGCGTGCTGGAGCTGGCCTCGCTGGAACGCTTCAACCCCGTGCACGAGGGCTTCCTCGACCAACTGACCGAGTCGATCGGCATCGTGATCAACACCATCGAGGCCAATACGCGCACGGAGGACCTGCTCAAGCAATCGCAGTCGCTGGCCGAGGAACTGGGCTCGCGCCAGGAGGAACTGCAGCAGACCAACCAGGAGCTGCAGGACAAGGCGCGGCTGCTGGCCCACCAGAACCAGGAGGTGGAGCGCAAGAACACCGAGGTGGAACAGGCCCGCCAGGCGCTGGAGGAAAAGGCCGAGCAGCTCGCGCTGACGTCCAAGTACAAGTCGGAGTTCCTGGCCAATATGTCGCACGAGCTGCGCACGCCGCTCAACAGCCTGCTGATCCTGTCGGACCAGCTGTGCAAGAACCCGGACGGCAACCTGTCGGGCAAGCAGGTGGAGTTCTCCAAGACGATCCACTCGTCGGGCAACGACCTGCTGATGCTGATCAACGACATCCTGGACCTGTCCAAGATCGAGTCCGGCACGGTGGCCGTGGATGCCAGCGAGCTGCGCGTGGACGACCTGCACCGCTCGGTGGAACGCGGCTTCCGCCACTTCGCCGAGTCCAAGCACGTCGACTTCGCGGTCGAACTCAAGCACCCGCTGCCCAAGACCATGGTCACGGACGTCAAGCGGCTGCAGCAGATCATCAAGAACCTGTTGTCCAACGCGTTCAAGTTCACCCATGAGGGCCAGGTCACGTTCTCCATCGCCACCGCCACCAGCGGCTGGTCGGTCGACAACGACGAACTGCACCGCGCCGGCACCGTGCTGGCGTTCTCCGTGCGCGACACGGGCATCGGCATCTCGCCCGACAAGCAGCAGATCATCTTCGAGGCGTTCCAGCAGGCCGACGGCTCCACCTCGCGCAAGTACGGGGGCACCGGCCTGGGCCTGGCGATCAGCCGCGAGCTCTCGCGCCTGCTGGGCGGCGAGATCCGTCTCGCCAGCACCCCGGGCAAGGGCAGCGAGTTCACGCTGTACCTGCCGCAGAGCTACAACCCCGCGCGCGGCGGGCGTCACCCGCGCGCGAGCGCGAGCCCCGCCGCCGCGAAGCCGGCCGAGGTCGCGGCGCGGACGCGCGGCGTTCCCGCCGTGGCCAAGGACGAACGGCTGGACGACTGGCACTACGAGGACGGCGACAAGCAGTCCAGCGACGCCGTCGCCTTCGCCAACGCCGCCGACGACGACCGCGCCAACATCGCCACCGGCGACCGCGTGCTGCTGATCGTCGAGAACGACCTGGCCTTCGCGCGCGTGCTGCTCGCCGGCGCACGCGCCGCCGGCTTCAAGGGCGTCGTCACCAGCACGGGGGCGAGCGCGCTGACGATGGCGCGTGAGTTCCACCCGGCGGTGATCACGCTGGACATCCACCTGCCCGACATGCCGGGCTGGCGCATCCTCGATCGCCTGAAGGGGGATCTCGTGACACGGCACATCCCGATCTGCGTCGTCTCCACCGACGACGCCCGCGATCGCGCGCTGCAGTCGGGCGCGCTCGGCTTCCTCGCCAAGCCGCTGCAGTCCGCCGACGAGGCCGACGCGGCCATCGCGCAGCTGCACACCTACGCGGAGCGCGGCACCAAGCGCCTGGCGGTGGTGATGCCGCCGTCGCCGCGTCGCAGCGCCTTCATCGCCACGCTCGACACCGACGTCGACGTGGTGCTCGCCGAGGACCGCGAGTCGGCGCGCCACGCGCTGGCCGATGCGGACGCCCTGGTGGTGGAGGACACGCTGGCCGACTTCGGCCCCGAGGATGTGCTCGACGTCATCGCCGAGCGCCAGGGCATCTGCCAGCTGCCGGTGGTGCTGTACCACGGCGGCGCCGCCGAGACCGGCAACTGGAACCAGCGCCGCGCCGGCCTGACGATCGCCGAGGCCGCCTCGCTGCCCGAGCTGCGCATGCAGGCCGCGCTGTGGCTGCACCGAAGTCCGGCGGCGCTGTCCGACGAGGATCGCGACTCGATCGAGGGCCTGATCGCCAACCGCGACGCGCTCAAGGGCCGCAAGGCGCTGATCGTCGACGACGACATGCGCAACATCTTCGCGCTGGCCACCGTGCTGGACGAGGAAGGCATGGTGATCGTCTCGGCCGACAACGGCCGCGAGGCGATCCGCCTGGTGCAGGAGGATCCGACGATCGACATCGTGCTGATGGACATCATGATGCCGGAGATGGACGGCATCGCCACCATGCAGGAGATCCGCAAGCTGCCGCGCGGCCGCGAGCTGCCGATGGTGGCCGTCACCGCCAAGGCGATGAAGGGCGACCGCCAGAAATGCATCGAGGCGGGCGCCTGGGACTACATCTCCAAGCCGGTCGACCCGCGCCACCTGATGTCCGTGCTGAGGGGCTGGCTGTGCCGTTGAACCCCTCGAGCCTCGCGGTGCTGGCGCCGGCCGAGGCGGCCGAACGCGCCGACATCCTCATCGTCGACGACCTGCCCGAGAAGCTGCTGGTCTTCGAGACGGTGCTGGGCGACCTGGACCAGAACCTCGTGTTCGCGCGCTCGGGCGCCGACGCGTTGCGCCAGATCCTGCGGCGCGACTTCGCGGTGATCCTGCTGGACGTCAACATGCCCGACATGGACGGCTTCGAGACCGCCACGCTGATCCGCAGCTACAAGCGTGCGGCGCACACGCCAATCATCTTCATCACGTCGTATGCCGACGAGATGCAGACGGCGCGCGGCTACTCGCTGGGGGCGGTGGACTACATCCCGTCGCCGGTGGTGCCCGAGGTGCTGCGCTCCAAGGTGCGCGTCTTCGTGGAGCTGCACATCCTGCAGCACCGCATCGCGCGCCAGGCCGAGGAGCGCGTCGCGCTGGCGGCCTCGGAAGCGGCGCTGCGCGTGGCCGAGGAATCGACCCGCCGGTCGAGCCTGCTGGCGGGCCTGAGCCACGCCTTGAGCGGCGTGCTGGACGTGCGCGAGGGCATGCATGCACTGCTGGCCCACGTGGTGCCGGCGCTGGCGCCCAACGCCACCGTGGCCGTCGTCGACGAGCGCGGCGTCATCGTGCAGGCCGCCACGCGCTCCAGCCTGCTGGAGGACGAAGCCGCCAGCGTCGACCTCGCGCCGGCCTCCCTGCCGAGTGCGCATTTTGCGCTGCTGCGCCAAGCCCTCGACGTGGCGCCCGACGCGCGCGCGCAGGCGCCTGCGCTGGTCGACGGCGCCTTGCAGATGCACCCTCTGGTGCACGGCGATCGCTTCCTCGGCGGCTTGTGGATCGACGGCGAGATCACGCCGCTGTGCGCCGCGCTGCTCGACGAAGTGGCGGCGCGGGCGGCCATCGCGTTCGCCACCGCGCGGCTGTACGGCGCGCTGCAGGTGGAAATCGCGGAGCGGCGCCAGGCCGAGTCGCGGCTCGAGGAGGCCAGCCGACGCAAGGACGAATTCCTGGCGATGCTGGCGCACGAGCTGCGCAATCCGCTCGCGCCGATCCGCAATGCCGTCGAACTGATCCGCCTGGCGGCACCGGCCGAGGCCAAGGTGCGCTGGGCCGCCGACGTCACCGACCGCCAGTTGCGCCAGCTCACGCGGCTGGTCGACGAACTGCTGGACGTGGCGCGCATCAGCCAGGGCAAGGTGGTGCTGCAGGCGCAGAGCCTGGACCTGGTGACGCTCGTCTCGCAGTGCCTGGAGTCGCAACGCGGCCTGCTCGACACGCGCCGGCAGTCGCTGGCGGTATCGCTGCCCGGCATGCCGCTCAATCTCAACGGCGACGCCACGCGACTCGCCCAGATCGTGAACAACCTGCTGTCCAACGCGATCAAGTACACGCCCGAGGGCGGCTCGATCTCGGTCAACGTGGCGCATTCAAGACGCGAGGATGGAGAGTTCGCGGTGCTGGAGGTCAGCGACAACGGCACCGGCATCGACGCCGAGCTGCTGCCGCACGTCTTCGAACTGTTCGAGCAGGGCAAGCGCGCCCTCGACCGCACGCAAGGCGGCCTGGGCGTGGGCCTGACGCTGGTGCAGCGGCTGGTGCAGCTGCATGGCGGAGAGGTGGTGGCCAGCAGCGCCGGGCCGGGGCTGGGCGCCCAGTTTCGCGTCACGTTCCCGTGCCTGGGCACCGCCGCCGAACCGGCCGCGCCGGACGACTCGGATGCGCGTCTGCCCAGCGCCGCGAAGGCGCGCCGCATCCTGGTGGTGGACGACAACGTCGACGTGGTCGAGACCACCACGATGCTGCTGTCGATGTCGGGCCATGCCGTGCACAGCGCCAAGGACGGATTGCAGGCCCTGCACGCCGCCGCGCAGTTCAGGCCGGAGGTGGTGCTGCTGGACATCGGCCTGCCGTTGATGGACGGCTACGAGGTGGCGCGCCGGCTGCGCCAGATGCCCGAGATGGCCGGCGCGCTGCTGGTGGCGTTGACGGGCTACGGACAGCAGGGCGACCGCCAGCGCGGCAAGGACGCGGGCTTCGACGCCCACATGCTCAAGCCGGTGGATCCGCACGCACTGGCGCGCGTGATCGAGAGCCAGGCCGTCGCGCTGTGATCAGCCCGCGAACGTCGTCCGCCTGAAGCTGGACGACCGGCGGGGCGTGACCGCGTCGCCGGGCCGGCCCTTGGGCGCGATCATGCGGTCGAGGCGTGTGAGCAGCGTGGGCACGCGCAGGGGCTTGTGCCAGACGTCGCAGAAGCTGGTGCCGGCCGGCATGAACTCGGCCTCGGCGGTGACGGCGATGGCCGGCGTGTCTTCCCAGCCGGGAATGAGCCGCATGCGTTCCAGCAGCTCGGTGCCGTGGCAGTCGGGCAGACGCAGGTCCAGCAGCAGCAGCGACGGATGCAGGCCCACGGCGGCGGCCATGGCCGACTGCCCGTCGACGGCGACGACCAGATCCAGCTCGGGCCGCAGCTCGAACACCGTCTGCATCAGCAACACGTTGACTGGATGATCCTCGACGTACAGCACCACTTCGCGCATTTGATTCCCCCTGGTGGCGCCGCGGCGCCAGTCGTGACTCCTCGGCCAGGCGAATTCCGAGCAATCGGCGTGCCCGAGCAGATTGCGCATCTCATTCTTTGCCGGGCAAGGCGACCGTGTCGCGACAACGCATCGAACGCCACCGCCGTGGTACGTCGCTTGCCAGATCAAGGCATCGGGCAGTCCGCCCGCGCCACATCAAGGATCTCACCATGACCTCGAACCGACTTTCCGCCCTCGTCGCAGGCTTGGCCGTCGTCGCCACGCTCGGCGCCTGCGCCGACATGACGCCCCGCGAGCACAGCACTGCCGTCGGGGCCGGCATCGGCGCCGCCGCCGGTGCCGTGCTGACCGGCTCGCCCGAAGGTGCCGTAGCCGGCGCTGCCGTGGGCGGCGTGGTGGGCAACCAGGTCAAGCGCTGATCGCCGGCCGCCCAACGCGAACGGCGCCCGCGAGGGCGCCGCTTCTGCTTGGGGCGGGGCCGCCTACTCCGGTGTGACGTCCGCCTTGTCCGCCGCGTACTCCTTGAGTCGGTTGTAGAGCGTCTTCAGGCTCACACCCAGGGCGGCCGCCGTGCGTTCCTTCTGCTGGTTGAAGTGCTCCAGCGTGGCCAGGATCAGCTGGCGCTCGGCGTCGGCCATCGAGGTGCCGATCGAAATGGTGATGGCCGGCCCGTTGCTGGCAACCGCCACGGATGCCGCCGCGGGTGCCGGCGCCGCCGGGCTGCCCTTGGGCGAGAACATCGACGAGGCATAGGCGCTGTTGGGGCCGTGCGGATCGTCCGGGAGCCATTCCTCGTTGATCGTGCCGCCCGCGGCCATCACGTAGGCGCGCTGCACCACGTTGCGCAACTCGCGCACGTTGCCGGGCCAGCGATACGCCTGCAGCCGTTGCGTCGCGGCCGGCGTGAAGCTCTTGGCGGTGCCTTCACGCTCGCAGATGGCCGTGAGGAAGTGCTGCGCCAGCAGCGGCACGTCCTCCACGCGATCGCGCAGCGGCGGCAGCTCGATCGGGAACACGTTGAGTCGGTAAAGCAGGTCTTCGCGCAGCCTGCCCGACGACACTGCCAGTTCCGGCGGCCTGTTCGTCGCCGCGATCACCCGGACGTCGGTCTCCTGGGCCACGGTGGAGCCGACGCGCATGAACATGCCGGTCTCCAGCACGCGCAGCAGCTTGACCTGCAGCTCCAGCGGCATCTCCGTGATCTCGTCGAGGAACAGCGTGCCGCCGTGGGCGCGCTCGAAGAAGCCCTGGTGCTGACGATCGGCGCCCGTGAAGCTGCCCTTCTCGTGGCCGAAGATCTCGCTCTCGATCAGGTTGGGCGAGATCGCCCCGCAGTTGACGGCCAGGAACGGATGCTTGCGGCGGCGGCTGAGGTCGTGCACGGTCTGCGCCACCACTTCCTTGCCGGTGCCGCTCTCGCCGGTGATGAACACCGAAACGGCCGTGACGGCAACGCGCGAGATCTGCTCGTAAATGCGACGCATCGGCGCCGAACGGCCCCAAAGATGCCCGAAGTGGCCCGAGGCCTCCCACTCGGCGGTGAGCGAGGCCAGCTCGGCCTGGATGGCAGATGGCCGCATGACGCGCGACAGGATGCCCTGCAACTGCTTCATGTTGATCGGCTTGACGAGGTAGTCGGCCGCGCCCATGCGCAATGCCTGGATGGAGCTCTCGAGGCTGGCGTGGCCCGTGATCAGCACGATCTCGGAGTTGGCGACGAGCTGGGCGTCCTGGAACAGGTCCATGCCGCTGCCGTCGGGCAGTTGCAGGTCGAGCAGCACCAGGTCGGGCAATTGCAGCACGATCTGGCGGCGGGCGTCCCGCATCGTCCGGGCGATCGCGACGGTAAAGCCCTGGGCAGAGATCAGGGCCGCCATCGTTTCGGCGGAGTCGGCGTCGTCTTCGACGATCAGCGCATGGGTCATGGTCGTTTCGTGTCTTCAGGCAGTCGTTGGGCTCACCGGGCTGGCAAGGTCGTCTGGGACGGCACGCCTGGACCCCGGGAGCGCCGTCCGACTCGTCCACGGATTCCTGTGAAGGATACGCCGAGTCAGAAACGATTCTGCCCACGGTCGAGCACATTCCGTGTCAGACGATAGCTCGACCGCGGCGGGTTCTCCACCTACGGGCAGGGAGCGCGCTCGCCGTGGTCGGGAATGGGGATTGCCGTCGAGCTGCGCCGGCCCCCCATCTCCAACCTCATCGGAATCCCACAGCATGTTCCACATCCTCGCCTGGCTCGTCGTGGGCGCCCTCATCGGCGGCGCCGCCGGGCTGCTCATGCGCGACGACGACGACCAGGGCGTGTTCGTCAACGTGCTCGTGGGCGTGTTGGGCGCCATCGTCGCCGGCTGGATCGTGGCGCCGTATTTCGGGCTGCACGCGGGCGATCCGAAAGTGCTCGATTTCGGCGCGCTGTCGGTCTCACTGATCGGCTCGGTCATCGCGCTGGCCCTGATGAGCTTCGTGCGCAGCCGGCGCCGCCGCTGAGCACGTGGCATGGGGGTTGCCCGAACGGGCTGACACAACCGACATCGACAGGAGTTCTCCATGCCCGCACCCTCCATCCGACCCGCTGCCGACCCGCTCGACGACATCGACCGCGAATCCGGCGGCGTCGACACCATCATGGACCGCCAGGACCGGGCCGACCTGCCCGGCGAACGCTCCGACCAGCCCCGGCCCGGCAAGGGCGACGTCTACATCGACGCAGCGCGCGAACTGTCGCGGCGCTCGTTGGACCCGGACCAAGACGCGCTCGACGCCGATCGCGATGTCGAGCGCGTGGTGGACGGCGATTCCGACGCCGACCTCGCTCGCGACAGCCTGGCGCCGGCCGAAGGCGGACTGGGACCCGACGACGACGACACGATCGACGAGACCGAGCGCGCCGGCGACGATTCGATCCGCTGACGCGCGGCGGCTGCTGCTCCGGCCGCGGCCGCCATGCCAGCCACGCACGCCGCCATCACCGCGGCGGTGATCCACCCCAGCGCGCACAGCGGGCCCGTGCCCACCATGCCCATGGCGAACAGCGCGAACGCGAACTCGCCGGCCACCGGCTTGCGCGACTGGGCGGCCTGCGCGGCGCTGTCGATGTCGTGCACGCCGTGTGCGCGAAGCGTCGCCGCGGTGGTCAGGATGATGAAGAAGGCCACCACTCCTGCGAAGCCTGCCAGAAAAACATGTACGGGCTGATCGTGGTGCCGAAGGTGGCGACGATGGCCGTCACGTAGTCCTTTCCGAACTCGATCTTCGGCAGGAAGGTCTCGTGCAGCACCTGGCCCCAGGGGATCTTCACGGCGAACACCGTGGCCACGTAGGCCAGCAGCGCCGGCGTCAGCCACTTGGCGGGTACGAGAACAGCATCGCGTAGCCGAATTGCGCGCCCACCTCCGAATAGGTGCCGATGCCGCCCGGGTCGTCGTCGGAGGCGCCGGTGAGCAGGCCCGGTCCGACCGGCGCCGCCAACCCCGTCTTCCCGCCGATGGCTTGCGGCGCCTGGCCTGCGGGCTCGGGGCTGTCGGTGCTGGCGTGGATCATGCCGCCGCTCGCCAATGGCCGCCGTGCCGGCCTGCGTCCTGCGTCGCCAAGGTGGGTAGCAACACCGACCCGCCGCCCGCTCCATCGGCGCTATCCTGCGTCCACCACTCCGCCGATCCTGGATGGACTCTGCCGCCACCGCCCAAGACGATCGCCGCCTCGACCTGCTCAGGACGCTCGACCTCCTGTCGTCCGGGGCGGATCCCGCGTTCGATCGGCTGAGCCGGATCGCCGCCGCCGTCATCGGCTCCGAGATCGCCATGGTCACGTTCGTGGCCGGCGACCGCCAGTTCATTCGCTCCCGCGTGGGCACGCTCGCCACCGAGGCATCGGTTCGCGAGAGCTTCTGCATCTGCGTGCTGGAGCGCCAGGCGCTCGTCGAGATCGAGGACGCCGCGCTCGATCCGCGTTTCGCCGACAGCCCATTCGTGCGCGGATCGCGGGCCATCCGCTCGTATGCGGGCGTGCCGGTGATGTTCGACGGCCTCGTCCTGGGAACCGTGTGCGTGCTCGATTCGCGCACCCGCGCCCTGACCGACGACCAGCGCGCCATCCTGCGCGACCTGGCCGGCATGGTCGAAGGCCTGCTGCAGTCGCGCCACGAGCAGGTGTTGCTGCAGGAAGAACGCCGGCACGCCGTGGCGCTCGCGACGGCGCTGGGCGAATCCGAGCGGATGCTGGACGAGTCGCAGCGCCTGGCGCGCATGGGCAGCTGGGAGGTCGACACGGAGACCGGCCTGATCGCCTGGTCGCAGGCGCTCTACGACCTGTTCGAGCGCGATCCCGCCCTCGGTCCGATCGGCGTGCGCGACTTCCTGGCCAACGTGGGTCGAGACAGCACGGCATTCGACCATGATTTCCAGCGCGCGTTCAGCGAGCACGTTCCCACGGGGAGCGAGTTCCACTACCGGATGGCCGACGGCCGGATGCGCTGGATCGGCGCCGTCAGCGCGCCGGTTCGCGACGCCGCGGGCAAGGTGATCCGCCTGCGTGGCACGCTGCAGGACGTCACGGAGCGCCGCGTGGCCGAACAGGTGGTGCGCGAGAGCGCCGAACGCGACCGACTGCTGTGGCAGACCTCCACCGACGTCGTGCTGATGGTCGGCGAGGACGACGTGATCCGCTTCTGCAACCCGGCCATCCTGCGGGTGCTCGGCTACCTGCCCGACGAGGTGGTCGGCCAGAAGCTGACCATGCTCCAGCCCGAGCGCCTGCATGCGGCCCATCGCCACGGCTTCGCCCGCTACCTGGCCAGCGGCGAGCGGCACCTCGACTGGCGCGCGGTCGAGATCGTCGCGCTGCATCGCGACGGCCGCGAGATCCCGGTGGAGATCTCGTTCAGCGACATGCAGATCGACGGCCATCGCATCTTCGGCGCCTTCATGCGCGACGTCACGCAGCGCATGGAGCAACGCCTGGCGCTGCAGCGCAGCGAGGAACGCTATCGGCGCATCGTGCAGACGGCCGAGGAGGGCATCTGGATGATCGACGCCGATGCCGTCACCACCTTCGTCAACCCCAAGATGGCCAGCATGCTGGGCTACGCGGTCGACGAGATGATGGGGCGCACCATGTACGAGTTCATGGACGAGCGCGCGCGCCACGACGCGCGCGAGAACGCGCGGCGGCGCGCGCAGGGCATCTCCGAGCAGCACGATTTCCGCCTGTCCCGCAAGGACGGCTCCGACCTGTGGACGGCGATGAGCACCAGCGCCGCGTTCGACGACGCCGGCAGGTACACCGGCGCGCTGGCCATGGTCACCGACATCACCGAGCGCCGGCGCGCCGAGGAGGCCCTGCGCCAGCTCGAACGCCAGTTGCGCGAGGCGCAGAAGATGGAGGCGATCGGCGTGCTCGCCGGCGGCATCGCACACGACTTCAACAACGTGCTGGCGGGCATCCTCGGCAACGCGGCGCTGGCGATCCAGGACCTGACGCCCGGGCACCCGGCGGCGACCAGCCTCGAGCAGATCCGCAAGGCGGGCCTGCGCGGACGCGGACTGGTGCAGCAGATCCTCGCGTTCGCGCGCCGCCAGCCGCGCGAGGTCGTCAGCTGCGAGCTGCGTCCCCTGGTCGAGGAATGCATCGGCCTGCTGCGCTCGACGCTGCCGGCGGGCGTCACGCTCGACGCGGCCCTCGCGCCTGCGCCGCTGTTCGTGATGGCCGACGCGACGCAGGTGGAGCAGGTGCTGATGAACCTGTGCACGAACGCCTGGCACTCGCTGGACGGCAAGCCGGGGCGCGTGGCCGTCGCGCTCGACGGCGTCGACCTGGACGTCGTCGCGGCGCATCACCTGGGCGCCGGCCTGACTCCCGGCGCGTATGCGCGGCTGCGGGTGGAGGACAACGGCCGCGGCATGGACGCGCAGACGCGCGAGCGGATCTTCGAACCCTTCTTCACCACCAAGCCCGTGGGCGAAGGCACCGGCCTCGGGCTGGCGGTGGCGCACGGCATCATCGCCGCGCACGGCGGCGTGATCCGCGTGCAGACGGCGCTCGGCGAGGGCAGCGCGTTCGAGATCTACCTGCCGCGCTCGGCCAGCGCCAGCGCCGTCGAACGCCCCCAGGCGCTCGCGATCGCGCACCGCGGCCGCGGCCAGAACGTGCTCTACATCGACGACGACGAGGTCATGGTAATGATGGTGGAGCGCCTGCTCGAACGCCTGGGCTACGTGGTCACCACCTTGCACGACCCGGCGCACGCGATCGCGATGGTGCGGGCGGCGCCCGAGGCCTTCGACGTGGTCGTCACCGACCTGAACATGCCCGAGCTGTCGGGCCTGGACGTGGCGCGCGCGTTGCAGCGCATCCGCCCCGAACTGCCGCTGATCATCAGCTCCGGCAACCTGCCTGACCATTTGCAACACGAGGCCCGCCAGGCCGGCGTGCGCGCGCTGGTGCACAAGCAGTACACGCTGGAGGAGCTCGGCGCCGTCATCCACTGGGTGCTGGCGGGCGGCCGGCGGCTGGGGCTCGAGCCGCTGTCGATGTCTCCACGGTCGTGAATCCGGCGGTCCGGGGCCAGTCCCCGACCCGAATCGGTGGCCTCAGGATTTCATTGCGGCACGACGAACACCACAGCCGTGCGCGCCGGCACGGAGAACGTCCCCGTCGCCGCGTCGTACGTGGCCTGTGCGGCGCGCGTGTCGGCGGCGCTCGCGGCCGCATGCACCGGGTGCAGCGCGAAGGCCTTGGCGGCCAGTTGCGGGATCACGATCTGGTGCGCCGTCTTGTCGACGTTGATGAAGTAGGCGAGCTCCTGGAAGTTCGCGTCGGCGTAGCCGCCGCTGCCGTCGATGTCGCCGACGATCACGGGTCGAGCCCGCTGCCGTCCCACAGGTGCAGGCCCCAGGTGCTGTAGTCGTTGGCGTAGCGCAGGTAGTGGACGCGCACGGTGTCGATGTCCACCTGTGCCGCCCCGAGCGGATTGTTCGTATACGTGTTCAGGTCGTCCTGGATGCGCCAGATCTCGTTGGCGCCCGGCTGCAGCGTGTAGGACTGGTCGACGCCGTTGTCGTCCTTGTCGTCGCCGATGTGCAGGATATAGCCGACGACGCCCGTGGTCGTCGCCAGTTGCACGTTGAAGTAGACGCCGAAGCTGTCGGTGCCGTCGGGCACGAAGCCTTCGTTCCACACGGGCGACACGGCCGCGTTCCACGTGTGGATCATCACGCCGGTGTAGTCGCCGTTCGTGCGGTGGTAGTGGATCTTCAGCGTGGTGATCGTGGTGCCCGGCGACGAGGCCGTGGCCGGCGGCGGCACCGCGACGATGATCTTGCGAAGGTCGGTGGAGTTGCCGTCCGCGAGGGTCGTATCGGTGGTCGGCGGGGTGACCGGCGGCGCGCCTCCTGCATCCCCAGCGCCGCCACAGGCCGCCAGCGTGAGGGCCACGGCGGCGCCGGTCAGGACATGGCGCAGATGGCGCCACGTTGTCATCCAACGAGTCTTCATGATGTCTCCGATGTGCTTCCGGGGCCTTGTGCCACAGGCACCGCACCGGTATGGCGGCATCGTAATGAAGCAAAACTACATCATCCAGCTATCGGTTTCCCTTGAATGTTTTGGTAACTACATTTCGCTTGTAGCCAATCCTCAGCCCGCCACAACCTCGTGCGCGCTACCCGCCAGCATCGCGGCGAAGGCCGGCTGGCGTTCGCGCAGGTCGGCCAGTGGGCCGATGTCGACGAGGCGTCCCGACTCCATCAGCGCCACGCGGTCGAAGTGCGACAGCAGGCTCATGCGATGCACCGAGGCGACGATGCAGGCGCCGGGAAACGTGTCGGCCAGGCGGTGGTGGATGCGGGCCTCGGTGACGGGGTCGAGCGCGCCGGTGGGCTCGTCGAGGAACACGATCGAGCTCCCGGCGGCGGCCAGCACGCCGCGCGCCAGGCACAGCCGCTGGCGCTGGCCGCCCGACAGGTTGCTCCCGCGCTCGGCCACCGCGAACTCGAGGCCGCCGTCCAGGCCGGACAGCACGACGTCGAACGCGCTGCCCTGGATGGCGGCCGCCAGGGTGTCGGGCGCGAGCGCGGTACCGAAGTCCAGGTTCTCGCGCACGCTGCCCTCGAACACGTCCGCCTCCTGGGCAATGAGCGTCGACAGCGCGGCCAGGTTGTGCACGCCGGGCTGCGACCGCCCGTCGACCTCGACGACCACGCCCGGCGCCGCATAGAGGCCGGCCAGCACGCGCATCAACGTGCTCTTGCCCGCGCCGCTGCCGCCCACCAGCGCGACGCGTTCGCCGCGCCGCAGCGCCAGTTCGTCCAGGCCCAACGGGGGCGATTCCGGCGCGGCGGCGGCGTGGCGGAAGACGATGTCGCGCACCACGATCCGCTGCCAGTCGGCGGGCAGCGGCGCCGGATTCTCGCCGGCCGGCGCGTCGAAGATGGGCCGCGCGCTGGCGTAGTCGGCGCGCGTGCGCGACAGCCCCTGCATCCGGCCCGTCATGTCGGTGGCCACGGCCGCGGTGCGGCTGGCGTACTGCTGCACCATGAACACGGCGCCGATGGCGATCGCCGCGCCGCCGCGGCTGGCCACCGTCGCGACATAGGCCACGACGAGGGCCCAGGTGACCAGGGTGCTCACGAGGTCCACCATGCACCACTTGGCCTCGTTGATGACGATGTTGCGGCCCAGCGGCACGAAGATGCGCGCGAGGCGTTGCTGCAGCAGGCGGCGCGAGGCCTCCTGCAGGCGCAGGCTCAGCACGGTGCCGATGTGGCCCAGGAAATCGGCCATGCCCGCGCCGTAGCGGCGTTCGGCCTCCATCTCCTGCATGGCCAGGCGCATCAGCACGCGGTCGATGCGCATGCTCAGGAGCGCGAGCGTGCCGAAGGCGAGGAAGGCGGACAGGCCGATGACCGGCGACAGCGCGGCCAGTGCCACCAGCGGACCGACCAGGCCCACCGCGCTCTGCAGGTAGATGAACTGGTTGGCGGAGAACTCGTAGAGCGCCAGCGTCGACTGCCGCACCCGTTGCTGCATGTCGCTGGAGTGGTGGCGTTCGTGCCAGCCCAGCGGCGCCGCGGTGAGGCGGGCGTAGAGTTCGTCGGACAGCGACTCGCGCACGCGCATGCCCACGCGGCGCTCGAGCACGCGTCCGGGGCCGTGCAGCAACCAGGCGCCCACCGCGGCGCCCATCACGCAGCCCACCCACGCCAGCGCGGGCGTCAGGCCGGCGGTGCCGTTCGTCTGCAACGCGTCGATGGCCTGGGCGGCGAGCCAGGGCACGGACAGCCGCACCAGTTGCGAGGCGACCAGCAGGGCCATGGAGCCGAGCATGGCCGCGCGCGCGCCGGCGGCGTAGCGCCAGATGCCGCGGTACAGGCCGGCGTCGATCGGGTTGGAGGCGAGGGCAGGGGGCACGTCTGGTGTCCGCGACGTTGAGTCAGCGGACACCATACGGCAAAACCGGCGCGCCACGGAAAACGGCCGGGCGAGCCGGCCGTCGAGCGTGCAATTGCGGGACGCGACGCGTCCCCGCCGTCAGCGCTGCTTGTTGGAGCGGCTGCTGCTGTCGCTGCCTTGCTGCGCGTCGCGGCTCTGTGCCTGGCCCGGATCGGACTTCACGTTGCCGCCATGCTGGTCGCGGCCGCCACCAGACTGGTCCTGCTGGTTCGAGCCACCGCTGGGCGTCTGCTTGCCGTGCTGACCGCCTTGCTGGGGCTGGTTGCCCGACTGGCTCTGCTGGTCGTTGCGAGCGGGCGCCGCGTTGCCGCCTTGCTGGTTCTTCTGCATGTGATGCTCCTGGGTTGGGTTGCCCCGCCGATCTCCGGTGGAGACGGCCTTCGATGACATTCGGAGGTCGTCACCGGAAGCGGCAAGGCCCATACCCAGGATGTGAAGCGGCTTCACATGGCGAGCTCAGTTGGTGTAGTTCTCAACGGTGCCGACGTCGCGCGGCTCGGCGGACTCGGGATCCGCGCCGAACTCGCGCTTGGCGCGGCGCTGGCGCAGCAGGTCCCAGCACTGGTCCAACTGCTCCGCGACGCTCTTCAGGCGTGCGGCGTTCGCCTCGGGGGCGACGGCGCCGTCCCGAAGGCGGTGTTCTTCGTCGACCAGCGCGGTGATGCGGTCGAGGATGGTCTGGTCTTCCATGGAGTCTCCTGGCAAGGCTGGCGATCACGGACGCGATCGCATCGGACGGCGCAGGCAATCGGCGCGCCCTGGATCGACGCCCGCAAGAATGCGCCCTCATGATCGGCCGTCCTGTCGGGAGGGTCATCGCGAGTGGAGCCTGCCGGACTGATGAGCGTTTAACCTAGGGTTTTCATCAGGTTCGCATCGGCTGTTCGGCGTTGCCCGGCAGTGGACAGCTCGCCGCCGCCAACGCATACTTCCGGTTGGCGTTCGAGCATCGAACCCGAACGAGTTTTCGCCGATTCCGCGTGAGCGGTCCGAGTGGGAACCACACGTCGCGCGCTTCGGCACGAGGGATTCTCACCATGGTGGCAGCTGCTCAGCGGATCGAACGTCTCGATCGGCTCGAACGCATCATTCAGACGCAGTCGCTGCTGGTTCAGGCCGATCTGGCGTTGAACCCGTTCATGCAGCTCGTCATCGACAAGCTGCGCGAGCTCACCCAGGCGCACGGCGCCTCGGTGGATTTCGTCGACGGCGAGCACACCGTGGTGCGGCGCGCCAGCGGCATGATGGCCAGCCACCTGGGCCTGCGCATCGCCTGCGCCACCAGCCTGTCCGGCGTCTGCGTGCGCACTGCCAGCGTGCAGCGCTGCGACGACTCCGAGACGGACGAGCGCGTCGACCGCGCCGCCTGCCGCCGGCTCGGCGTGCGCTCGGTGATCGTCGCGCCGCTGCGCCAGGGCACCGCCGCCGTGGGCGTGCTGAAGGTCTTCTCCGAACAGCCGCATGCGTTCGACGACGGCGACGTGCAGATGTTGCAGCTGATGGCCAGCGCCGTCGTCGCCGCGCTCGCCAAGAAGGCCGCGCTCGACGCGCGCAACGAGGCCGAGGCGCGCCTGCGCACCAGCGAAGAGCGCATGCGTGCGTTGCTGGAGCATGCGCACGACGCCGTCATCTCCATCGACGAGCATGGCCGCGTGTCGCAGTGGAACCGGGCCGCCGAGCGCCTGTTCGGCTGGTCCCCGATCGAGACCATCGGCCAGCCGGTCGCCGAGCTGATCGTGCCGCCGGCCCTGCGCGGCGAGGTGGGCAGCCTGGTGGCGCGCTACGCAGCCTCCGAACGGCTGGAGGACGCCCACCAGCGCGTCACGCTGCAGGCCATCGATCGCGCCGGCCGCCTGCTCTCGGTGGAGGTGAGCCTGACTGCCACGCGCGTCGCGGGCCGCTGGGAACTCACCGCGTTCGGGCACGACGTGTCCGAGCGCCGCGAGTTCGAGGCGCGCCTGCGGGCGATGGCGCTCAGCGACGGCCTCACCGGCCTGGCCAACCGCCGCGGCTTCATGGAGGCGCTCGAGAAGGCGGTGTCGCGCCACGCGCGCGGCAGCCCGCCGATGGCGTTGCTGTTCCTCGACCTCGACGGCTTCAAGCAGATCAACGATGCCCACGGCCATCATATCGGCGACCTGGCGCTGCAGACCTTCGCGCGCCGGCTGGAAGGCTGCGTGCGCAAGGGCGACACCGTCGCGCGCCTGGGCGGCGACGAGTTCACCGTGCTGGCCGAGGGCATCGTCTCGCTGGAGCAGGCCCGTGCCATTGCCGACAAGATCATCGAGGCAATGAAGCCGCCGCTGGACGGTCATCGCGTGCTCCTGCGCGCGAGCATCGGCATCAGCCTGTACAAGGCGCCGGCCGACGCGTCGCGCTTCCTGCGCGAGGCCGACCACGCGATGTACCACGCCAAGCACAACCACGACCAGGTCGAAGGGGTGTCGGCGTTCATGCCCGGCGCCGAACTCCTGGACTAAAGAATGACCGACCTGCCTCCCCATTCGCACGACGAAGCCGCGCCTGCCTGGAAGCACGACGGCGTGCGCGTGGTGCCCGCGGACAGGCTCGACCCCAACACCGCGCAGACGCCCGGCATGGATCGCCAGGCCGCGATCACCTTCGCGCGCACCGGCGCGCAGAAGCTGTGGGCCGGCACCGTGCACATCCATCCGAACGCCAAGACCGGCGCACACCACCACGGGCCGCTGGAAAGCGTGATCTACGTCGTCAAGGGACGCGCCCGCATGCGCTGGGGCGAACGCCTCGAGTTCACGGCCGAGGCCGGCCCCGGCGATTTCATCTACGTGCCGCCGTTCGTGCCGCACCAGGAGATCAACGCCAGCCCCACGGAGACGCTCGAGTGCGTGCTGGTGCGCAGCGACGGCCAGGCGGTCGCGGTCAACCTCGACATCGAGCCGGCCGAGGCGCCGGAGGACGTGGCCTGGGTCGACCCGACCCACCCGGCGCCCCAGGAGCCTGCTGCGAACGACGATAAGCGGGGCCTTTTCGGCGGCGGCTGCTTACCTGTAGCGCCCACTACGTGATCGTCGCCGCCACCGAAAAGTCCATGCTTCTCATCATTCTCGCGACGGCGCCTTCTGCCGCCCATGCTCCA